>JAAUYJ010107064.1_pt1 | contig 23950 bp, 14 predicted proteins | sample 7278031 | NCBI WGS metagenome assembly JAAUYJ01 (sample SAMN14350222, study PRJNA611818) | marine sediment metagenome | isolation source: surface marine sediment (1.8m) | place: French Polynesia: Moorea | collected 2018-08 | reverse complement strand
GTACCGCAGGAATAGAGAGAGAGCATTTTCTTTATCCAAATCAAGTCTACCACGCATCCACCTATAGGTATCAAGATATTTCCCAATTGAGAAAAAGATCTCTAAAATGTACTTGCTAAAACATTGTTTTTTCTTGTACACTTTCTGTTAGTGATTTTACTTTGAAAGTGATGCAAAAAGGAAAGCTCTTTCTCGGAGAAGATTCTTGTCTTGTCTGTCTGCACGCTAGCAAGCAGTACTTATCTTGATATTATTCTCCATCTTCCATAAAAATGGCTTTCATTTACTCTAGGAATTTCTTCTGGACATTGTCCTTAAACAAATTGCAATCATGCATTTTTTGTCTACCTGAATATTTGCATTTTACCAGTCCCAATAGAAAAATTTACCTGTCCAATGTTTTGCCCTTTCTGGAAGGGTGGATTGTTTGCGAGTTTTTTGACGTTTTCATTTTAAATACTAAATTGGGAAAATACTTTTGCGCTTTTGTTTCTTATGTATTCCAGACAGGTATGTTTTCCTGTTTCAGGGCTAGATGTAAAAATGCTCCCATATTGTGCAGGAGAACTGAACGTAGCTTTTCTTCCATTGTTGACGTGCATGTACTAGCAGCAGGTGTGTTTTTTGTACTATTTCCGTTAATTTTTCGGAGTATGTAGAAAAGTAATTTTTATTGCAGTTGCTTAAATAAGTTTTTCCACGTAGTTGTGTTTTACAAAGAGTGAATCAAGGATAATTCTCAAATCTTGGTGCTTTGATGCTGGGCCATTGTCTAGCTTCAAAAAGCTAAAGCTTTTATGTCACGTCTGATTGTTTCTTACGTTCCTTTGAAAATAAAGGACAGCAATTTGTAACATTGGAACTTTTATTAATTTGCCATTACTATATTTCTTCCGCTAGACAAACCCGTAGCTCTGTTCGCGAGCGTCAAAATGGTTTCACCTTTACCGTGCTCTCCGGATGGCTGTTGCCCGCTGGAAAACGAGAGAAATTACTTCCAGGAAGCTGAAACAGTTTTTACAATCGCTTGTCAGGCTTCTTCCTGGAGATCTTTGCATTTTTTTCGGAGACGCTAATGGGAGTCGTTGCCAAGAGCTAGACATCCTTGCTTTGGGCATCGCTGGACCCAAAATCGACGAAAATGAGAGTCAAATGGTCGTTCGATGAAATGAAATCGAGCATTTTATTCGATAGCTACAGGAATGCCTGGTATTTTGATGTTTTTCGAAGGTAATGAAGTTCGTGATTAGTACCGTACTACTCTTGTTCAAGCACTCCCTCTTATCCTTACTCCGACCTCCACTCAGCTCATCAGTATATTTCAGTAAGATAAGAAACAGACAAAGAATAAGGCCAGACAGCAAGCCAGCAAGCCAACGGATGCAAAAGTTGGAGTCGATTATTCCTTCCTGCTGCAGAAAGGGCGAAAAAAAAACCAGTCATTTCGGGTGGTGCAACATGCAAAAAAAAGTTAGCAATAAACCCAAAAAGTTGTGAGGGCGACTGATTTTGACGCTTTTGTAGTAATGGCAATATTTCCTTTTCGACGCCACAGGGTCGGGGTCGCTCATGATGGGGGTGTGGTCGGGTTTTTCACTCGGGAAAACGTGGTGTAGTGGCGGTTTCTCGAGTTAAGATTCCTCGTTTCGACAATGGAAAGTTGGGCGGGAAAGTAATTCTCTTCCGCTCGGTCCTAAACTTTCGCCGCGCTTCCCTGCTGCTGCTACCTTAGCCCATATTAGCCCATCGCACGTTTCCTCGTAGGAGGGGTGAGGGCAGAGCAACGCCGCTTGGAAGAGGGAGGCGACGGCGGCGGTGCCCCACTCCGCCGCCTCCGCCTATTCCGCCCCATAATAAATAGGGAAAGGGCAAACCGGAAGGAAGGAAAGAGGGACATCGGAAGCGACCAGTTAGGAAGGAGTCGCCGCTTCTCCCTTTATCTGTAGCTTTTACAGGAGATGATGATATATTGTTTCACATACTTGGTTTTGCCGAAAGGCGATGTCGGGGTTCAATCACATTCAATACTTTGCCTTTTCGGGTGGTGCAACATGCAAAAAAAATATATCGCGTAACTTATATGGTAAGAAGGCAACCTTAGCAATCACCCCAAAAAGTTGTGACGGCGATGGATTTTGACAATTTTGTAGTTATGAGAATATTTCCTTTTCGACGCCAAATTTACCAAATCGGGGTCCTTTCCGACCAATTTAGCAACAAAATCAGGCCTATTGAGCTATGCAGGCCTTTTTTTTGTGCATTCGTTTCTCTATTTAGGTTGTTCTCACCTCCTTGATTATCTCGAGGGAGGTTTTTTTGTTCAAAAAAGGAGTAGAAATAGGTCAATTTCATTCCGAATTTGTCTTCAACTGTTTGCTGCCTGATGAATACCCATATTATTTCATGCTGAATAAGTACCGCCCTCTAGAATTTCTGCAGGAAAAGTCTCAGCATGGTTTCAACTCTTTTTGCGTGTACTGTAGGTTTGGAAGATGCCTTTTATTTCGCGAAGCGGACACAAAAACTCGTCCCAAAAAGTCTCTTGAATCTGGTCTATTGTGTGGAATATCTCTGGAATTCTTATGCTAGCCCTTTCCTTTGTTCATGTATATCCTTTGTTAATGATTTGGCCTCAATTTTATTGTTTAAAAGGTTCCTGTCTTTTTGGGACGCAGGCTAGAGTTTTTGTTGCCATACTAGCAATTAGTATTCTCTGCTTGTATCTAGTTTGCATCCATTATAAGGAGCTTTGGTAATGCTTAGCAAAGCTTTTCCTGGAGAAAAGCGTTTTTTGAGCCTAGCTTTCGGGTATTTTTTCCCCTTTTGCGAACTAGTAATAAGTTCGTCCCAGGCTAATTTCTCTGTGTATTTCATGGGTCACTACTTTTTTAGGAATCCGTTATTCCTCCCCCTTTTGATCTTCTTTCGGACTTTATATACTGCAGTCCGAAATGCTAAATATTCTCTTGTTTCTCTCTATCCATTTGTAGATGTTGTCAGGTGCCTTGGACCCGGGGCTTCGATGCTACTGGCTGCACAACGAGTACCAAAGACAGCGACCGGATCGTTGCTCGTGCGCTGCTACTAGCCGCAGGAAGAAGTTCTAGTTCTGCCCGTTCCAATTCGATAGAGTAACGAAATGTGCGACTGTTTCACGTTGCTTGTCAAAAGTATACCGGCGTACTTATTCTTCTCCACGAATAAAAGCAGCCCCGTTTTAAATTTGCCTGCTTCATTGTTCTGCCATTGCCCAGCTTAGATATTCTGATACTATGAGTTGACACGTCATTGTAGGTGTTACTGCTACTGCTCGGACAAATAGCGATTAAAGACAACTATGACGCCCTGTATATCTGCAACGCTTTTTCTCCCTTCCTGAGCCAGATCTTGTCTTTGACCTTGCTTTCGAAAGTCCGCCATTTCCCCAGGCAGCCCGTATTGCTCAAATTTCACTCAAATTGACGAAAAATATGTACTGGAAGCTATGATAGTTTTTGGAATCTCTCTACAGGGTTATTCTTGGTGATCACGGCAGCTTTTTTCGCTAGTGCTGAAAGGGTTCATTCGAAGGGCTTAGTTGATACAGTATTCGGTAGAGCTGGACATGTTTCGGTAAAAACTCGTCGTAGATGGTGCCTAAAAAGAGTTAAAATTTAGCTTCGTTTGTGATTGCTGCAGAGATGGTTGTGGCGGTTTCTTTTCCCCGGCCGAATTTGTTCACGTAGGAATTGTCAGATCCCTTGCGTCAACTTAGAATTCCCGATAGTCATTGGAACGAAGAGGAATCGGGCTGTCCGTAGCAGGGCATCATCATGCGTCGACGATTCCCATTCTAACCTGCATGAAGAGGGAAAATATATTTTAGGAAAAAACCTCTGCGATACACATGCTTGGAGAGCGGAAGTGGAGAGCCCTGATTCACGCTTTCGGGCGAAAAACCCCGACCCGAAACGACGGCTGCGATAACGTCGGCTGAGCGACCGCGGTGGTCGAGCGACACCAGTTTTCCCGCTGTTGTGTGGGTGGGTGTTCACCTACATGCACACCTTCTGCTTTGTTCTGCCTTTCGCCCGAAAAACAGGGGGATCTTCCTTTTTCGTGTGCGGGTTCGTTCACCTGGTCAAAGGGCGGAAATGAGCCATCAGTCAAATAGCGGGGCAAAAAAGTGGGGAGAATACGATGGTCTTCTCTCTTACCCGTTCGAAACATTTTGCCGAATCCCCCATATTTCAATTTGCGCAAACGGGATACCGACACTGAAATATCCGCAGCGAGTCTTTGATAGCACTCCCTCCCCTGTTATTATCAGAGATGGAGGAGGGGGCCCCTGAGAAGAGGGCAATCAGTAGTGGGCGTTGCCCCAAATCGTCACGCTTTGGCGAGGGGAAGACGAGAGGAAGCGACTTATCTGTCCGTCCGCACTCCGTTGATGATCCCTCATTCCGCCGTTCAGTCTCCTCGGCAATGACCTTCATGCAGTGGTGGTCATCGAATAAAGGCGCTTTGTCGCGCTATATTTATCCGAACGTAATTTTCTTTCTATTTATGATGCATCCCTTGCGTGCTCCAGTTTCCCCATCCGAATACCTCCGAAATTGGGACTCGATAATCGCCACCGGAGCTGCAGGGTGACGACTGCGGGTGGCGGATGTGGGAAAAAAGAACTGGACAGCTGCAATCCGTTTCCTGCTGGATGCTTGAGCGGCGAAGCCGATTATCCTCATTGTCCGTTTCTCGTCCACTGTCCAGCAAGGAAGATAGAGAGAGGCAACATAGATGGAAGTGTACTAGCAGGGGCACATTTCCTGTTTTTCCATCTCTCCCTCCTTTAATTGGCCGTTCGTTGCGATCGGAAAACGGACTTTCCAGCGATCGGACTCGCAATTATTGGAGATCGAGAATGGGAAAAGAGGGGGAAAAAATCTCAATTCCCTTGGCAATCGTGCGAACGGGGAGTGGGGCGTGACGGCATTTTTCCAATCTCGCTCCCCGCCAGCCACACTTAAGGGGTTGTTGTTTTGGCGCTGACACCTCGTCCTTGTTCACAGCAAGTACGTACCGTAGGTACATAACACGTGCCGTTCCCGGTTTGGGAGAAAAGAGGAGGAAGTGGGGGTTTAGCAGCTGGACGAGATACGTATTACAACAGACAGGGAAACAGAGGCAGACGCAAGGTGCTACCAGCCATTGGCGACGGTACTGCACAACGCCGTCCATACAAATGCAGTCGTTACGTGCTAGTCTCTCCATTCGAGAGAGGGACAATAGGCATTGTCGCTTTTTCTTCGCTTTCAAGTCCCGGGAATTGAAGAAAACCCATGAGAGCCCTTTTGAGAAAGCGCATTTATCGGCTGGAATAAAAAGTCTTTGAATGCCTGTTTTTCAGATGCCGTAGCATCAAAAGTATCGCCTGGAGACCGATGTTGCAGCTTCTGCTTTTCACCCCTACTCTCCTCCCGTCCTGTTTTTAGCAAGCAGGCGAAAAAAACACATTTCCCTTCGTCTCCATGGCCGGCCAGGAAGTAGTAGCGTAGTTGTAGATGCAACTTGCAGGTGGTGTTCTCCCTCTCCTGCCACCCACAACCGATGTCTCTCCTCTCCCCCTCCTCTGTTTAACGCGTCTGCTTCCGGCTTCCCCGCCTCTCTCCGCGGCGGTGGTAAAAGCAGACGCGTAAAAATTGTTGTTGGCCGCGTGTAACTACCTCCTCCTCCATGCTATACTATACGGTACCCCACTTAGAGCAGGGACTTGAATATTCATGGAGGACTCCCTCCAGTAGTTGGAAACCGGCGGTGGTGCAGCTGCGGCAGTAGAAAGGCGTTTTAGGTATTTCGTCTCAGTTTCTCCTGAAATTGTGGGTCTTCTTCATTCTCCCTCCTCCTCCCCCGACTTAATTTTCTCTGCAAACTCATCATAATTTGCATAAGGCAGCAGTTTATTATGGCACAATCGGGGAACGAGCGGCGGCACCTGTTCCGGCGGAAGTGGAGAGGAGGAGGTCGATGCGGAACGATGACACGCTCCAAAATAAATCCGCTTCAGATCTGAGCACACAAAAAGCACATGTGGTGTGGATGTGGTGCCGACGACGGAAGTGATGGCAGCGTTTGCTCAACAATATTGTTGTTCCTGTTAGCTGAATATTCTATCTCATGATCTTGCTTTGTACGCATGTAGCAGAGTTCATAGCGGAGAGGAATTTAAACTATTCAATCTATCTCTTCCTTCCTCTTCCGTTGATAATTTTTCTTTTCCAACAAAATTTCTGGAAAAAACCCGAAAAAAGGCGATGAAGCCTCGATATCTGGCGATAAAGGCTTGCTTCCCTCTTTCTCTTCTTCCCCCCTTTTCTGGCAGACAGAGACAAAGGACTGGAAAGGGGGGCGAGCGTCTCGTGAAATATTTCCATGGCGAAGGGAAGGGCGAAGTGGGTAGGGAGGAGGGTGCTGCTCTCCACACTTCTGCTTCTCCTTCTCCCCATTTCGCCATTCCGCCCATTTCTCTTCTTTCTTCCTCCCCCACTGGCATGTGTGTAAGATGAGCGGAGGCGGAGTGGACCCATCCTGGCTGGAGAGGTGGAAGGGGGAGGTCACATTGCGCTCTCCTCTCAAGGGAGCCATTCCGAAAAGAATAAGAAGTGGGGAGAACAGCACGTGCGTCGTCGTCGTCGTCGTCGGGTCTGGCTCGCTGCATCATGGCATTCCTGCTCATCCGCTCCAGCCGGAGGCGACGGATATAAGATGTCAAAAGTGCTAGTGTGCCTGCCTGGCGACTTCTCGATGGGCCGACCAGACCTGTTACGACAACGTTGCTAGTTATCATGTTCGTCTGACTCACTGAGGCACTCGGAATAATTGTGCCGTACGTACGTGCATACTCTTTCTTTCTTTATCTATTGGGGAGGATGGAGGAAAAAGTACGGTAGACAGCGGCGAGCGAGGGGACGGCCAACTTTTCTTTTCTTGTGATATGATTGAGATTGATTTACATATCCGCATGTGAAAAGAAGGGTGACGGGTGTCAGAGAGGTGACCTATGGGACGGTATCCATGAAAAGCTCGTCCGTCTGTCACATAATGTCAGAAAGACACAGCAGGGGAAATATGTCGTAATCTCATCTATCGTAGGCGTGCGGCACCTAACTGTACTCTACACCGTGAAGCATTTCGTCCTCCCTTTTTCCCATATCCGGTTTTGTTTGGACAGCGGTAATTGCATTTCAGGCTTCCTCTCTTCCTCCTACTTTGCATACCCCTCTCCTCCTTTCATTCTGCACCCCCTTCGCCCCTTTCCTTTCCCGGATTCGACTAAATTGCAACCGGACACCCGGAGGAACGTGCCACAGCATTTCTCCGGCCCATCAGACCGAGCTCCCTCCCTCCTTTCCATTTCCCACTTCGGCTTTCACGCTTTAAAATAGTGGCGTGCACTAAACAAGCAGGGGGCGCTTTTAAGGGGCAACCAGATCCTTCACCGCGAGAGAGAGACCCTTTCTTTTCTTCTCCGGTTCCCGGCAACTGCGGATTGTTATTAGGGAGAGTTTGAGTCCTAATTTCGGGGCCGCTTACAAAACGGTAACGCGCCGTGAATGCCGTTTCGTTCCACGGTCGGTCAGGAAAAAAGAAAATCCAAAGTCGCTCTTTCTCCCGGACAGGAAACTTTTTTTTATTTTTCTCTTAGAAATAGACTTCCACACGTTTTGTTCTACACTGCTTAATAATAATCCAACTCGAATTGTTTTCTCCTTCTTCTTGGGGTAATGTGTTTCACTAATCGGACGCCGCCGTTTTCCCAATTAACTGAGCAAAGCCTCCAAGCGGGAGGCCCCCTATTTTACGGTACAGTTAAATACGTGGTATTCTCGAACTCTAGGGAACAAATCCTTTATCTGTTGTAGATGGTACAATATTTTCCGGGGTCTCTTTAGCTTTCCAAGTGTACTGTATCTGTATCTTATTTGCTGGGGGTGAAATCAGAGTACAGTATGTAGGCCAAGTTGATATGGCTTTCAGCAAAAACCATGCTGCGACGTTACATTGACGAGGGTTCTTCTAGGGCAGCGGAAATAATAGTGTACCGTGCGATCTTTTGAGCCAATTTTTGGAACGTACACAAAAAAACATACATACATATCAAATAAGTTTTTTACACAAAGAAGTCCATAAAAATACGAAAGCCTTTTTTATCCTTAAAGATCTTGTATGACTTGTGGTCAATCTTCCCTTACAACCAACCGCGAGCAGAAACTTTTACATTATTTTACCTCTTCTCGATTTTTCGAAAAAAGGTAACGCCAAAAAGTCACAACTCATGCGGAAAGCCTTTTTTGAGAGCACATAAGTTGGTGCAAGGGGAGGGGAATCGAGGAATGTTGTCGGCATAATTCTTTCAACGCCATCAGCATCATCATGAACCCGTGTGTAGAAGCATTTAATTGACTCTTCTTACCATAGTCTACAGTAGTACCGTTCATTGTAGCATGGGAGAGGGGAAGGAGGAGGGATCCTCGTTAAGACAGAATATCGTTATTGGGGATGAGGGCAGGGCAGACTAACTAGAAGCGCATCGCTTTGAACAAGTTCTTCTTTTCTTCGGACTACGTCTTTATAGCTTTTCTTAGGCCTATGCAGCGAAAGCTGAAGCACTATCTCCCTTCTATTCCTCCTCATTGCCTGCGGGAAGCCCTGGCCCTGTAGTCGTTGGCCGGCGGCGCCTCGAAAGCCGCCTTTTTTGGCGAGACCGGCACCCCGTCCTCCTTCTCCACTGCCGGCCGGAACCCGGCGACGGAGGCGGCCTTCCTGACGGACTGGGCCTTGGGGTGGATGACCCCGCCGGGCACCGGCAGCAGCGTGTGACCCATGAGGTACTCGTCCACCTCCCTGGCCGCCTGCCGACCCTCGGAGATTGCCCACACCACCAGGGACTGGCCTCGGCGGCAGTCGCCCGCCGCGAAGACGCCCTCGGTCGAGGTGGCGTAGGTGTGAGGGATGGAGCCGCCGTTGACGGGGCTAGGCTTCACCTTGATGTTGCTGCGGCCGTCGCGCTCAAGGCCCAACTGCTGGATGGCGTAGCTGAAAAGAGAAAAGACAATTAGGGCAATTATGAGAGAGAAAAAAATATTTTTTACGTACTCTTCCGGCCCGAGGAATCCCATGGCTAGAAGAGCCAGCTGGCAAGGGTAGGTCTTCTCCGAGTCCGAGTTCTCCGCCATCTTCCACTGTCCGGTGGCCGGATCCTTGGTCCAGGCTACGGTGACGGTGCGAATCCCGGAGATCCTCCCGTTCTCATCCCGAAGGAACTCCTTGCTCATTGTATTGTACCGGCGCGGGTCTCCCTCCTTCCACTTGACGGCCACCTCCTCGTGCCCGTAGTCCACCTTGAATAGCCTGGGGAACTGTGGCCAGGGGTTGTCCCCGGCCCTGGCCTCTGGTGGCTGCGGCAGGATCTCGAAGGAGACGATGCTCTTGGCGCCCTGGCGGAGGGAGGTCCCGATGCAGTCGCAGCCGGTGTCCCCGCCGCCGATGACCACCACGTCGAGTCCCTCCGCGCTGATGGGGCTGATCTCGTCCCCGCGCTGCCGCCGCTGCCACTTGCCAAGGAACTCCATGGCGAAGTGAATTCCGTCGGAGTCGCGGCCGGGAATGGGGAGGTCCCTCGGGCGGGTGGCGCCAGTGCAAAGGAGCAGGGCGTCGTTGGCTGCAAGCAGGTCAGAGGCCGAGACGTCCTTGCCCACGTCAGTCGAGGTCTGGAAAATCGAAAAAACATTCCATTTTCACATATTTTGCTAGTGAAGAAAGACTACCGGTAATAGAATTATACCTTGAAAAGAACTCCCTCGGCTGCCATGAGGTCGACTCTCCTCTGAACTACGTCCTTCTTGCTAAGCTTCATAGTGGGGATGCCATACTGCAGTAGCCCGCCGATCCTGTTTGCCCTCTCGTAGACGGTGACGAGGTGGCCGGCCTTGTTCAGCTGGTCTGCGGCGGCCAGGCCGGCCGGGCCTGACCCAATGATGCCCACGGTCTTGCCCGACCTCTGCGCCGGCGGGTGCGGCTTGATCCATCCCTTCTCGAAGCCGTTGTCGATGATGGCGCACTCTATGTTCTTAATGGTGACGGCGGGCTCGTTGATGCCGAGGACGCACGCCCCCTCGCAAGGGGCGGGGCAAACCCGACCGGTGAACTCGGGGAAGTTGTTGGTCTGCAAAAACAAGAAATAATTTGAAACAATTCACAGAGGAAGAAGTTTACTTAATTACCTGGAGGAGAGCGTGGAGGGCCTCCTTCCAGTCGTTCTGGAAGACGAGGTCGTTGAACTTGGGTATGATGTTCCCTAGAGGGCAGCCGTGCGTGGTGGAGTGGCAGAATGGGACCCCACAGTCCATGCACCTCGCCGCCTGCTTCCTCAGCCCCTTCCTCACGTGCTTGAAGTCGTAGATCTCCTCCCAGTCCTTCATCCTCTTCTCTGCCGGGCGGTAGGAGCGGGCCTCGCGCTTGTATTTAACGAAGCCGCGCTTCTTATCCAGCTGCTCCTGGAGGGCGTTCACTTTGATCTCTGCCATGGTCGTGTCCTTCACCACGGACTCAATGTCCTCGATGTCCTTCTTATCCTCAACCTTGTTGGCCTCCTCCTCCGCTTTGCCATTGGAAGCCTCCTCTTTGGCCTTCTCCGCCTCCAGGTCCTTCAGTGCCCTCTGGTATTCGTACGGGAAGACCTTGACGAATTTCTTCTTGGAGGCCTCCCAGTTGCCCAGCAGTCCTTTGGCTACTTCGGACCCGGTTTCTTCAACGAACTCTTGCAGTAGTTTTTGGACGAACTCTGCATCTTCGTCCGACTCCAGCGGAAGTAGCTCGACCATCTCCATGTTGCATTTTCCCTCGAAGTTTCCTTCCCTGAAGCAGCAAAAAATGAAGGGGTTTCGTAGGACACTGACGGATGCAAAAGAGAAAAGAATATATTTACTTGTCCAGTATGTATGCGATTCCTCCCGACATTCCTGCGGCAAAGTTTCTCCCGGTGGGCCCCAGGATGAGGACCCTCCCCCCGGTCATGTACTCGCAGCCGTGATCTCCGACGCCCTCCACCACGGCGGTGGCTCCTGAGTTGCGCACGCAGAACCTCTCGGCGGCCACGCCGCGGAAGAAGGCTTTTCCAGACACGGCGCCGTACAGGCACACGTTGCCCACCACGATGTTGTCCTCCGAGCGGAAGTCCGGGTGGCAGTTACGGGGAGGGAAGACACTCACTTCGCCTCCAGACAAACCCTGGATTACAATTGTTTGGGAGATAATGAAATAGTTTTCTTACAAAAGAATATTTTTGCCCTAATACCTTGCAGACGTAGTCATTGGCGTCCCCCTCCAGGGTGACCTTGACCCCCTTGGTAAGGAATGCGCAGAAGCTCTGTCCGCCGTGCCCGCTGAGCTCCAGCCTGATCCTCCTCCCGTCCGGGAGCCCGTCGTCGTTGAACTTGCGGGCGATGGCGTGGGAGAGAGTGGCGCCGAAGGTCCGCTGCTGGTTGCCGATCTCCTTCCGGATGACACACTCCTGGTCCTCGCCGTCGATCACGCGCTGGATGTGGGGAAGGATTTCCTCGTCCAGACGCCTGAAATAATATTAACAGTCGAAATAATGTCTTTGTCTGGAAACGAGGAGGAAAAAAACTTACTTATCCATTTCAAAGTCCTGCGAAACGCTCCCGCCGATGATGGAGGCGTCCGGCCTCATCTCGGTGGCCTTCCTCAGGATGGCATCCAGCTGGAGCGTCTTTGACTTCTCGCAGTCCGCATTGCGAGGCTTCAGGAATTCGGTTCTGCCGATAAGTTCCTGGTAGCTGCGGAGACCCAATTTGGCCAGAATCTCCCTGATCTCCTCCGCCAGCATGAAGAAGTAGTTGACTACGTGCTCCGGCTTCCCCTCAAACTTCTTCCTCAGCTCCGGGTCCTGGGTGGCGACTCCGACCGGGCAGGTGTTGAGATGGCACTTTCGCATCATGGTGCAGCCCATGACGATGAGCGGGGCTGTGGAGAAGCCCACCTCGTCGGCGCCCAGCATGGCGGCAACCACCACGTCGAAGCCAGAGCGCATCTGCCCGTCGGCCTGGACCACCACGCGAGAGCGGAGGTTGTTCATGGTCAAGACCTGAAAAAAAGGGAAGAGTTGATGGGTATTAGTTAACTTTTTATGCAACCGCAGGATAAGGGCAAAAAACTAGATAATGAATAACCTTTTCTACGTTAAAGGAAAAGTTGTATGCCATAAGTAAAAAGGCAACTCGTCGTACCTGATGCGTTTCCGCTAGTCCCAGTTCCCACGGCAGCCCTGCCCCCTTGATGCCGGTCCAGGACGAGGCTCCAGTGCCACCGTCGTGCCCGGAGATGAGGATGTGCTCAGACTTCCCCTTTGCGACCCCAGCGGCCACCACCCCGACGCCGACCTCAGAAACGAGCTTGACTGAGATCCTAGCCCTGGGGTTGGCGCACTTGAGGTCGTAAATGAGCTGGGCCAGGTCCTCGATGGAGTAGATGTCGTGGTGCGGAGGAGGGGAGATGAGGCCCACGCCGGGGACAGAGTTGCGGGTGCGGGCGATGTCCTTGGTCACCTTGTAGCCGGGCAGCTCCCCGCCCTCCCCCGGTTTGGCGCCCTGGGCCATCTTGATTTGAAGCTCGTCAGCGTGGGAAAGGTAGGAGATGGAGACTCCGAAACGTCCCGATGCCACCTGCTTGATGGCGGAGCGCATGTTGTGCTCCGGGTCCTGCCCGTCGGCGTACCTCTCCTTGTTCTCTCCTCCCTCCCCCGTGTTGGACTTGCCGCCCAGCCTGTTCATGGCCACTGCCAGGGTTGAGTGGGCCTCGTAGGAGATGCTCCCGAAGGACATGGCGCCGGTGGCGAAGCGCTTCACGATCTGGACGGCCGGCTCAACCTCGTCCACGCTGATCGCCCCCTCAGAAGGGTAGTTGATGTCCAGCTGTCCCCTGATGGTGCAGTCCCTGGCGGCGGCCACTGCGGCGTCTGCAAACTTTTTATAAGCGTTCTTGTTTCTATCCTTGGTGGACTCCTGGAGAAGGGCGACGCTAGCAGGGTCGTTTATGTGTCGCTCCCCTCCGCTGCGAAAGTGGAGGAACCCTGGGTCCCTCAGGATCTTGCTGTCGCACTCCCTCTCTCCTCCAAAGGCCAGGTGGTGCCTCTCCAAGGCCTCCTTGGCAAGGATGTCAAAGCCCACTCCTCCGAGGCGACTGGAGGTGCCCTTGAAGCATCTGTTGACCACCTCGTCGGCCAATCCCACCGCCTCGAAGATCTGGGCGCCCTTGTACGACTGCATAGTGGATATGCCCATCTTGGCCATTACCTTGGAGATGCCGCGGTCGACGGCGGCGGCGTAGTTCTCGTAAGCCTCCTTGTCGGAGACCTCGATGACGCCCTGCTCGCGGAGCATCTGGGCGGTCTCGAAGACCATGTAAGGGCAGATGGCGTCAACGCCGAAGCCGACAGAGGTCGAGATCTGGTGCACCTCCCTGATCTCCCCCGTCTCTAGGACGACGGCGCACTTGGAGCGGAGGCGCGTCTCGATGAGGTGGTGGTGCACGGCGCCGGCCGCCAGCAAGGCGCTGATGGGCACCCGCTCGGGGGAGACAGCTCGGTCGGACAGGATGAGGAACTGGCTGGATCTGGCTGCGGCCTCGGCCCTGCGGCAAACCTCATCGATGGCGCCCTTCAGGTCAAGGGAGCCGGCCTCGTAGGTGATGTCTATGACCTCTGACTTCCAACCCAAGAAGCTGGTGTTCTTCAGGGTCTGAAAGTCCTGCAGCGAGAGGATGGGGTTGTCGAGCCACAGGCGGTTGCAGGACTTGGCGTTCGGCTCTAGGATGTTTCCCTCAGGCCCGATCGGGCATGAGAGGGACATGATCACCTTCTCACGGAAGGGATCGATGGGCGGGTTGGTGACCTGGGCGAAGAGCTGCTTGAAGTACTCATAGACCAGAGGCTGCAACTTGGAGAAGCATGCCAGTGGGGCGTCGTTGCCCATGGATCCGAGCGCCTCCTTCTTGGTATTGAACATGGGGATCATGAGCATCTGCAGCGTCTCGATGGTGTACCCGAAGAGGGGCAGGCGCCGATCTCCGGACCAGACGCGGTCGATGACAGTGTCTCCTCCGCTATAGTTGTTGGCAATCTTGATGGGATTCCTCTCCAGGACAATCTCGGCCGTGTTGGCCCTCCTGAGGTCTTCCATGGAGACGTGCCCGCCCCACCACTCGCCGTGAGGGCGACTTAGGGCGATCTCCTTTTTGAGCTCCTCGTCGCGGATGATGACCTTCTCTCTGGTGTCCACCAGGAGCATCCTGCCCGGCTTGAGCCTCCCCTTCTGCACCACGGTGGCGGGGTCCGCGTCGAAGACCCCCACCTCGGATGCCATCACCATCACGTTGTCTGTGGTGACGTAGAACCTGGAGGGGCGGAGGCCGTTACGGTCGAGGATGGCGCCCACGTAGCGCCCGTCAGAGAAGGTGAGGAGAGCGGGCCCGTCCCAGGGCTCGAAGGCGGAGGCGGCGAAGCGGTAGAAGTCCCTCTTGTATCCGGGCATGGCCTCGTCGTTCTGCCAGGCCTCCGGCACCATGGTCATGACTGCCTCGGGCAGGCTGCGGTTGCCGGCCATCACCAGGAACTCCAGCACGTTGTCCAGCGACCCGGAGTCAGACATGTCCGGCTCCACCACCGGGTAGAGGTCGCGCAGGAGGTCGCCGTAGCGGGAGTTGCTCATGACTCCCTCGCGCGCCTTCATCAGGTTGACGTTGCCGCGGAGGGTGTTGATCTCCCCGTTGTGCGCCAGCAGGCGGTTGGGATGGGCGCGCTCCCAGCTGGGGAAGGTGTTGGTGGAGAAGCGCGTGTGCACGATGCACAGAGATGTGGAGAAATCCGGGTGGGAGAAGTCCCTGAAGTAGCTCCAGATCTGGCAGGGGTTGAACTGGCCCTTGTAGACGACGGTGCGGGTGCCCAGCGAGCAGATGTAGAAGCGGCGGTCGGGGGAGGACACCTGGTGGGTGGCAGACTTGCGCAGCAGGAAGACCCTCCTCGCCAGGTCGTCCTGGTCCTGCCCATTGTCCTTGTTGGCGACGAAGACCTGCCTGATGGTGGGCTCGGTGTTGGCGGCGACGGCGCCCAGGGCATCCCTGTCTACGGGCGGCTGCCTCCACCAGAGGACGCGCAACCCGAACTTGTCTGCCAGCGCCTCGAACTTCTGCGTGGCCTGCGCCAGGTAGTCTGCGCCGAAGAAGAGGATTCCGGTGGCGTAGGCGCCATCGCCGGGGAGGGACACGCCGGAGGACCTGCACGAGAGGGACGCGGTCAAGGCGGGGAAGATGGGAAACGAGAACACGGCCGAGAACACAAACGGCTCGATATCGATTGTTTTCTAAAGAGTAAAGACACAGCTGCCAAATATTTTCTTCAAAATTGCACAAAACTATCTCTGAGAAAAAACAATTTTCAAAAAAGAGTGTTTAGAAAAGTTCCACGCAATTTTTCGTCTTTATGAAGATACTTTTAGAAAAATTAATTTATATTCCTTTGGTAAGTAACTTTGAACTAGGAAATTTATGTAAATATTTTAGCAAAAATACACTACTTTGGCGCATTTTCCAAAGATGTGGTAGTTCTTTCTCCCAAATGGTAGAGAACGCATTGTACCCGGCATTGTACCGGTATTTTGCGTCTGCGCAGAAGGCGACAAAAGATATAATTGAAAAAATATTTAAAATTTGGCGGGACTAATTTTCTTTGCTTAACCAGGAGGTTGTAAAATATTTGATACTTTTATTCCCCGTGCAAAAAAAGGCACTGGAGGCAGTACAGTGCTGTAAACTTACTTGGCCTCCTTCAGGTAGAACTGATGAGGTATAGCGAGGAGGCATCCGGCGCCGTCACCAGAATCGTTGTCCGCAGAACAAGCACCCCTGAAATTTTGGAAACATTCACACTCTTTTTCTAGGAGGCTTTCTCAGGCCCCATCTTCACTTTATGTTTTTTACCTGTGCTCCATTCGCATGCATAGCGACTTTGCCTTCTCCAGGATCCCCTTGGATGCGACTCCGTCGATGCTGACGATGAACCCGACCCCGCAGGCGTCCTTCTCGTTGCGCGGGTCGTAGAGGCCGTCCTTGGCCGGGAGCCGCCAGTCCGTGGGCGAGAAGGGCATCTTGCAGACCAAGTTCCGGCTGCTATGCTCTCCGAACGGTGTTTTGGTGGTCGTTCGCCGCTCGAGAGAGGAGGGAGAAAACTATTCCCTCGATCGCACTCCCCCTCTCTGCGCGAGCGAGAGTGGTCCACGCAAGTCCCCTGAAATAGGAAAATATTTAATAAAATCGGTTTTTTTAAAAAATGGATTATCCTTCAGAGCCTTTCTTAAACTTTTCTCTGAAACTTTTTTATCAACGGTGCTTTCTCGATTTTAGACGAATAAAAGTAACGAATGTTCAGAAGAAAACTCTTGTAGGAAGAACGGAACAGAAACGTACGAACTGTTGAGACGGGGGAACAACGAATCGAGAGGAATGGCGTCGACCGACTGTCGCGACAGAGAGAGAAAGAGGAGAAAGAAAGAAAAGAGTGTGGCGACTGGCGAGCGCGTTGAGGGCAAAGAATATTTTTACCTCCCAGCTCCCTTCCCCCTCTGTACGGTTCATAACGCACCTCTTTGATTCCCTTCCTCGTTTTCCCGCGCTGGACACCGAAGAAAGAGTTGGAATGTCTTTTTTTCCTTCGACCTGTCCAACGATTTTTCCGGCGGCGGCGTCCTAAATGATCTGGCGCCCAAATATTCCTCTCAAATGATTGGTTGCTCCACTTTTTCAAAAAATCTATCTCCATTATTAGGAAGGATCGTTGACTGCGCAGAAAGCTGAACACTACCAAAAACGCCGTACGTACAGCAGAGGTAAATGGAAACGGACAGCCAGCAATATCGATCAAGCTGTTTGTGGCGGAGGTAAAATGCTCCACTCCTCGCTCTTCTACTACTCTGAAATTCGACTCCTCCGCCCCCTCCGCAGAAAAAGAGATATTGTATCAAATGGATACTCTCCCCTCCGTACACGTGACACAGGAAAAACTCAGGGTTTTTTCTACTTCTTTCCCAAGCTTACAAAATTCCCCTCCTCCGACTGTTCCCCTCCCGCCTCAGTGCAGCCATGCCCCTACCACATGCCCAAAAGCCGGTTCCGCCCTTCCGAATCTTTCGTATGCTATACCTGGAAGAGGGAAAAGGTGGAGGAAGAAGGGAGGAAACAGAGACCGGTGTACGTTCTTACAGCATCGACTCAGACTGGTTTTTTCCTTCCCTGGAAGCCGGCAGAAGAATGGGCGGGGGGAGTGCCCGCCAGGCCACCAAGAGCACTGTTCACGGGCCTGACTTCTGATAGGAAAACCCATAAAAACCAGGTCACAAAAAAGGTGAGATCAGAGGTGAAAAGAAGAAGAACCGGCGAGACGGGAGTGTGCAGCGGAGATTCCAACCGACTAAACATTCTCTGATAGAGAACGAAGTCCAACGATCACGCTTCATAAAAAAGCCTGTTTCGGAGGCGAATGGGAGAAAAAAAATTGAACTCAGCGTTTCGCTGAACGAATGTAGCATCGACCGCATCGATTTGTCCCCAGCTATTTTTCTTTCCACCTGCTGCCGCTTAAAATATTAATGGACCCCGCATAGTCATATGCACTCTAGTGGTGCTGCAAATTCCAAGATGAGATTGACCCCTTTCTGTTTCTAGCAACAATGCTAGGTATGAACGCCGAATCGGTCTTTTACCGGCCACCTGCTTTCGGAAGCTAAAAGATCTCTCTCTGACACCGTCCCATTTCTTTCTGCAAAATGGAGTGCGCAATAGCTTAGTGTCCTCTTTTCCCTTCGTGTAGCGCAGAAGGTGTAAGCTTAGAGGAAAGCCAACGAAAAGGGGCCCTTCTTGGGAGGCTCTTTCTCTGCTATAGAGGCCGGGGTGTAGCAAACAGAGAAAAACGGGAAAGGGAGAGGAAAGAGCCTATAATGTAGAATGTGTAGCAGCTCGCGGGGGCTCCCACGCAATTTTTCTGAGCCCCGCCAGAAGGTTGCAATGGCGGACTAAAGTTGTAACTCTCTCACCCGCGGCTCCGGCGAGGTCCTGCGTTTCCTCGGAGGCGAATGTCACGCAGATCTGATGACTTTTATTCGCTGGCGAATCGATCGAACCCCCTCCCCTCCTGCCTTTGCTATCCCCTACTGTCGGAGTCTCTCCTCGTCGTCACATGGGCTGTGGAACGCACCCCGACAGACTGAGCAAAAGGGGAAGTAGGGAAAGGGGGAAAGGGGGGAGGAAATAGAGGGGGAGCCACTCTCTTCGGAGAGGAAAGGCGGGGGAGGAAGGGGGAGGGGGTTGATGACGATAGCGGTCCGCTGGGTGCGCCAGGGGTAGAAAGCCCGATTGAGTAAGCCAACGGACGGACCCGGCACGACGACCAGCCCCCCTCTCAGAACAGAGGAGGCGTCGGCGGCCGCACCCACCCTACCTTCGGAGGCAAGCCTCCTCCTCCTCCTTTCTTGCTGCCCTCGTGGAATTGTTGTAGCAAAAGAACTTTTTCCCTTCACCTCCACGCGGAATCCAACTCACCCTCTTCCTCCTCCTCTTTTTCTTAGTGCTCGTTTTGCTGTTCCGACGTCTCCCTTGCGGATTCTTCTCGGCCGTCTTCTATCACCTCCACTAATACTATTCCATTCCTCCGATTTGGGCAATTTAGGGAAGAGGGGCAGAAAAAATAAAAACATTGTATTGGTGTCCTGGAAGTAGGCAGCAGAAAATCATATACCGCACCAAAATATTCCTATTTGCTGAAGACGTCGGAGCATTTACATTTACAACATATTTCTACGTTAGCGAAAAAAACTCAATTCCAAGATGACGCGCAGTTTCCAGCGACCGCCCCAAAATACCCCAGCACTGCGTCGCTGGATGATCACGCTTAGAGAGCGTGCCCTGGAAAGGGGCCTAGTATGGAGGAAAGAGGAAGGGGCCTCGAGGCCTCCTCCTCCTCTTTCGTCAGCCAGAAAGGGAGGAGGAGGGAGGGGCCTTGTGACTTGGGCGAGAGAGTCAGACCAGTCCGCCTGCCAAACCAGGCGCTCTGTCCGGCGCGCAAAGATCCGACGCCAAGTTCCAACGGCGTGCCATGCTTCGGAACAGGACCTGAGGGAACGTGGAGGTGGGGCGTAGGGTAGGAATGGGGGGAAAGCATAAAGGCCGATAGAAGGAGGGGGGAGGGGGGGGGAGATAATGTCTTCCCTCCCCGCGGCCGCGGCCTCCCCTTTCACTTCATCTTTCTATCTCACGTGGACCAGAGACAGAACTAGGTCGGTCGGATGGAACAAGAGTCTCTTATGAAAGACTCGCCTACTAAATACAATGAGCTAAAACTGAAGTATTGTGAGATGAAATCGGAAATTTTCAACACGAACGACAATTTCTTTTTTTGTTTTAAAAGAAAATTTTAAGGTGAAGTTAAAAAATCTTTTGTTTTTGTCTCTTTCTCCTCAATACTTGACTCTCGGAAACTATGTGAACCTTTTCCCCCGTCTCTCTTGTACCCTTTTCAAAAACCCCCTGCGAGAGTGGAAAACTAATTTCCCGTCCGCTTTCACCCTAACATCACCTTTTCCGACTGCTAGAGGGCGATAGAGGAAATGGAGAAAGAGCTGCTGGTATCCTCGGAAACTTTCCCCTACGAATAAGAAAAGCAATACCAACCTAAACTTTTCTGCCTCTTTGTCATATTCCAGCCGGCGGCGACTGCTCAATCGGTCTCGACTACCAGGGCCGCTACTTGACGCAGGAGTCGGCAGAGTTCTCCAACGGCGAGCCGCGGGTGAGGTACACCGCGGTGGAGGTGGAGGAGGACGGGATACCCATCTTCGGCGGGTGCCACAGGAGGGTCGGAAGGAGCACGGTCGTGCTCAGGGAGCAAGGGTATGATAATAATAATTATTCATCTCTCAAGTTCCCAACTGTAAAAAAAATTCCTCTATTTAGGCATCCCGACAGCGACTGCTTCCGCTGCTTCCACCTCCGTCTTCGCTCCCCCAACGTCCTCCAGATCTTCACCGACAACCTCGGTCGCTGCTTCACCCGCGCGGAGGCCGCAGCAGACTCCTGCCCCACGGAGACGCACATCAAGTACAGGGACGCGCAGCAGCTTCTGCTATTTCGTGAGTGAATTTTCTCCGCACATAAAACATCAACATCACGTGCGTTCGGCAATCCAATCTACATTGCCCTCCATTTCCGAGATCCTCTCTCCCGACCTCCTTTCAGTCTTCCGAAGAAAGAGGGGACCTTTCGTGCACTCAGTGTTGATTAGAAAAGCTTGGGTCTTGCCTACTGCAGGCTTCCGTGATGAGGGAAAAGGGTTCTCAGGAAGAGGTAGAAAGTCTGTGCTACTTTCTACTTGACCCAGACACGTACATTAGGCTTGTTTATGGTAAGAAACTTGTACACCACTCACCACCTGAGTGCGATTGCAAACAGTACAAAGTGTACTAGCGTAATTAGTAGGACACTTCAATAGTAGGACAAATAGCGATGCTTTTTTTCAGAGAATTGTGCCGGTAGACAAGACTATTTCTAAACTCCCATTCTCATGCAGATTTTTTTATTTGTGCAGGAGTGCCAGAGGAGGCGATTCCTGCCTTCTGCCCGTTTTCTTCGGGCTCCTACAGGATAACCTACACGCGGCATCTAGACTACCCAAATCCCAGCGATAGATGCTCTCAGGTAGATATTTAATAGTAGCAACAAACAAGATCCAACATTTCGCTTTTCCCCTTCCTCTTTTCAGCCCACCTCCTCCCTGACGAACTGCCCCACCTCCTCCGACGTCCTCCTGGAGTTCAGCGGTTGCTCCTTCGCCGACCGCGCCGTGGAGTATCGCTGCCTTGGCTCCTGGCCGCGGAGGAGGGCATCGGGGGCAGCCTCCACTACAGACACGGGGGAGGTGTACGTGGCTCTAATGGACGTGGGGGCCGGGGAGGGGAGATCGGGAAGGCCGCAGTTCAGATGCGGGGTGAGCAAGGAAAAAAGTGGACCAATTCGTAATAATTGAAATACTTTTTTTCCCGTTTTCTTTAGCTTTTTCGAGAAGGAAGCCCTCGTGACATGGGATCTCTCGACGTCGACGACAACTCCCTTCCCCCGTTCGCCTCCTCCTCGCCCACCCCGTCCCTTTTGACGCTGTCACGCGACAGCACTTGCGAGGAGGACCTCTTCTCCGCCTCCCTTGGCTTCGAGACGGCAGAGCTGAGGCCGAACCCCGCCCCGCCGTGGCCGCCCGCCGCCAGGAAGGGAGGGTGCGCCTTCCCCTCCTGGGCGCAGGGGCGGTGGGAGGAGGCGACGGTGTCCGGAGGGGTGATGACAAGAAGGGACACAGAGGGATTGCTCGGTGGCGATGGAGGCCTGTCGCTCAGCGTGGTTGAGTCGCACTGCATCCGACAGTCGGACAGGCACGGGGACTTTAGGTTCCTGGTCTACTCCAGATCCCACTGGTAAGCAGAAGCAGAAATACCGTAGATGCAGTAGCATCAACAGAAGCAAAATTATAGTTAACAGCAGCAGCAGCAGGAATAGAATCAGCAGCAGCATATGCGTGGTAGATTCGACAGGAAAGTAATGATGCGGTCAACTCGAATAAAATAGACATCAGCAACAATATACGACAGCATTAACAGCATTGTAGCCTGTCGCCACAGATGTACTGTACAACAGTCGCTGCAATAAAGATGTACTCAATCGATGCTATTCTGCTTTCCATCGATGACCGTGACACCAAAGGTACTGTAGAAAACACAGGTGGTGGGTAGCCGATAGGGAACGAACTGAAGCAATTATTGAGAAGTGCAACAAAAGCTGCAATGCATACAATATATCGTGAAAAGGAAACGAAAAACACCTAGGTACAGTTCATGAATTTAGAGAAAACGTTGATAGTAATCACATTCATCCTCTCCAATTTCTTCCAGCGGGGAGGACCAGTACAACTGTATTCTGTTTCAACAACGGAGTTCGAACGTGATTGAATTCCAACTGGGCCTCCGGCCGTCCACGGTCCCATCCCAAAAACTCTGTGATAAAGACCGGTTCCTCCAGCGGACATGGAGGACCCAAGCCAGTAAGTTTGTTCGCTTGATCAATTCAATTACGAGGGACTGGCCAATGCATGTTTACCCTTTCTCTTCTTTTCCCTGTCTCTCGTCAAATAAAACAGAAAGCTCCCCGTCTCCCCTGTCCTCCTGCCCCATCGCCGGCGAATTCACCGGCAACCTCCCCGACGCCCCCCTCAGTCTATGCGCCAAGATGTCCTCAGACTGCAACAACCCGGATATCATCTTCTACTCGGTCTTCAGCTGCGGAAACGCATCCCAAGTGTTTGAAGGTGGAGAAAAAATTCACGAAGAAAAAAAGAAACAGTTCTCAATGAATTAATTCCAGAGCGAGAGTACCAGTGCCTGGGCCAGTGGGAGGAGGACGGCCTGTTGTACGCGTACACCCGCCGCCGCGACACCGACCTCGACGTCTTTGAGTGCTTCGTCGGCAAGGCCAGCGGGGTCGCGGGCAGCAACGACAGCAGCGAGATATTCCTCATGGAGGGGGGACCCAACTGCAAGAGGGGGCTCAGGGTGGAGGAGTTCGGAATGCGGCTCACGAAGCAGAGTGAGTTGCTCGGAAACTGCTGTACTTTCTCGGCTTAAAACATTGTTTCCACCCCTCAGGCAAATGCTACCTGTCCCTTCCTCAATCCGGCCCCTGGTACATTCCAATCATTAAAGGATCCCCTCGGCCAGTTTTTCCTAGCACCGACGACGACGTCTTCGTGCCTGGCCTCAATGTGATAAGAGAGGAAGACCTCGAGGACCTCTCCAATAGACCGCGGATGCCTATGACGGGCGGGGAGGGATCTTCAGGTGCTGACATTTCTTCCCATTCGGCGTCTCTCCTGGTGCTACCGGTGATTGTTGTTTTCATGACGCTACTGCACTAGTCTTTGAACGAGTCCAATAAATTTTTCAAAACAAGAATTGAAATGTGCTATTGCACGACTCCAAAGGAACAAAAGACGTTAAAAAAGTATGCCGCTTTGCAGGTAAAAAATGTTGCTACGTGGTCAAAGAAAAGTACCTACAAAAATAAAAGCCAGTGTTGTGTTGATACGCGGCATTTCTTGTTCTTGTGCGCCTAGTCCACATTGTTCATCAAAAGCTGTGCGCAGAGAGAGTACAGTTTCCACAGGTTGCAAAAAGAAATGATGGGGAAGGCCAGTAGCACGAGCAGCATCACGAGCAAAGCGCCGTCTGGCAAGGTGAATAGCGACGGGGAGCGCGCCGGCTCGACCTGCGCCGGGCTGATCACGAAGGTGGTGATGAGTCCCGCCACGAAGAAGCAGGTCCCCAGCACGCAGAGGACGGCCGGCAGCTTGTGCACCATCCTCCTCCTTGCCGCTCCTTCCTCCATCATTTCGCGGTACCCCGGTTTGAGCCCCGTGTTTTTCACGATGGAGCGCGTTGTGGTCGCGAAGATGGTGAGCCCCATGGCGCAGACGACGGCCCACATCCACGTTCGCACGAAGTTGTGCAGCTCTGGAGAGTGCGACGGTGGAGGTGGGACCGCCTCGCTTTGCCACGCAGAGCTCATCGTCTTGAAGCAGATTGCCAGGACGATGCACGCCAGCGCCGCGACCGCAGCTCTGCTACCCCATGAGAACCTTCCCTGCTGGAGCGATTGTGTAGGCCTCACCTTGGCAACAGAGACATGGAGATGACGGAGACGACGCTGTGTAAAATCCATCGGGGGAAGAGCAAGAGTACACCGCACTACACTAGTTGCGTGCAAAACTTTTAAATATCATGTCACTGATTCTCCCGAAAAAACAATATAATGT
>JAAUYJ010158787.1_pt1 | contig 23953 bp, 28 predicted proteins | sample 7278031 | NCBI WGS metagenome assembly JAAUYJ01 (sample SAMN14350222, study PRJNA611818) | marine sediment metagenome | isolation source: surface marine sediment (1.8m) | place: French Polynesia: Moorea | collected 2018-08 | reverse complement strand
GCTCTATGAAGCAACTTGGGGAAATGAAGCGACAAAAATCTCAACAAAATAAAAAAAGTTTGGGGCCTTTAGAAACCCCAACTTCTCAAAAGTTGGGGTAGTTCATTGTTCTTCCCATCCATTCTGCCCCATCAAGAGTTTCAATGGCAATTTCTTCCTCCTGTGGACTGGCCATCTCTACAAATGCAAATCCTCGCATCCGACCAGTCTCCCTATCTAGAGGCACGTAAACCCTTTCAACTGTACCATAGTCAGCAAAAACCTCTTTGAGATCATTCTCTGTTACTTCATAAGATAAGTTTCCAATATAAATCGATCCTAAGAGGGATGAATCCACAGAAACCATAGGCACAGCATGGGCAGGAACAATAAAATTCACGAACATAATAGCAGTCATAAACATGATTGCTAGAAAAGAAATAATCTTTTTCATCTTTTTTGTTGAGTTTGTACAATTGCTTAATTCGATGACGATTCTACTGTTTATCCAAACATCTTTGATGATCATTTAATTTTTATTTAACTATTGCGCTTTAGTAATAGTTCTCAGAAGACAAGGGATCACCCTCAGAAAATCAGATTTTTAACTGTTGCGCTTGAGTAACAGTTCCAGGAAGAAACGACTGTTACAGTTGATTACGTTAATTGATCCTAACGATTTCCCCTGTAACCTCTAAAATATCACCTATGATCAAAACAAACTGGCTCAATCTTAGTAATTCATGCAGCCTCATTTAATTCCCCAACGCTTCTATCAGTGGGTGAAATCAAGACATTTGGGCACCAAGGCCACAGATACCCGTTACGCTTTAGTAGAAGCTTGTTTAATCGGAGTGCTGTCAGCGATCGCCGCTTTAATCCTCAAACAAGGAGTAGGCTGGTTAGGAGGCTGGCGTGTCGCCTTAGCTAATCATTTTGGGGCTATTTGGGTTCTCCCCTTGGGAGGACTCGGTTTCGGTTATTTAGCCGGTTGGTTAATTGAAACAGTTTCCCCAACCGCAGCCGGAGGGGGGATGAGTCAAGTTAAAGTTGCCCTAGCCCGTTATCCAGTTCCCTTATCTCTACGGGTTGCCGCCGTTAAACTTATCGGTACTATTTTAGTCTTAGGAGCAGGATTAACCCTAGGCCGTCGCGCCCCCACCGTTCATATTGGGGCCGCCTTAGCCGCACAACTCAGCAACTGGCTTCCCACCTCCCCAGAACATCGCAGACAAATGATTGCCGCAGGTGCCGCCGCCGGACTTGCAGCAGGATTTACCACCCCCATTGCAGGGGTTCTCTTTGTCATCGAAGAATTGATGCGAGATGTCTCAGGGTTAACCTTAGAAACCGCCATTGTCGCTTCCTTTACTGGGGCGGTGGTTTCTTTGATGTTGCAATCGTCAACCCTTAACTTTCCCTCCTCCTTACTGCAACTTCCTGATATCACCTTCTCCGCCTCAGAAATACCCTTTTATCTCCTCTTAGGAGTTTTAGCCGGTGTTTTGGGGGCTTTATTTAATCGAGGACTGCTCTTTAGTGTAGATATTCAGCGTCGCTTCAATTTACCCTTATCCTGGCGCATTGGTTTAATGGGCATGGTATCAGGGATCATTGTGGCCTTATTACCTCCCTTCTTTCTTGATAATGCAGGTCTACGTATTTTTCTGGTTACCGGAGGGTTAGATGGGGGCAAAATTCTCCTGGCGTTTGTTGCCCATTTTTTCTTGACCATGTTAGCCTATAGTGCGAATACCCCCGGCGGTTTATTTAGTCCAGCCCTAGTGTTAGGGTCAGCATTGGGCTATTTAGTGGGGGATTTTGAAGAATTATTGACCGGAACAGGTGCCGAGTCTACCTATGCGTTGGCAGGGATGGGAGCTTTTTTCACCGCAGTGGTGAGAATTCCTGTAACGGCCATTGTCTTTGTCTTTGAATTAAATACCGATTTTAATATTGTCCTACCTTTAATGGTCACTTGTGCCGTTTCCTATATCGTGGCCGAAAGTGTCTCGCGCGGATCACTATACGAACATATGTTAAAAGCGCGAGGTATATATATCAGTGAGGCAGCCACCGCACAAGATTTTTTATCTAAGTTAACCGCAGCCCAAGTTATGCAGTCTCAGGTGGAAACTTTACCCAGTGATTTAACCCTAGATGAAGTCTTACAAGCCATGTCTGCGTCCACCCATCGAGGGTTTCCTGTCATTGAGAATGGTAAGTTGGTGGGCATTGTAACTCAAACCGATCTCGCTAAGTCCACTAAACGTCCAGGAAATACTCCCATTAAGGCGTTTATGACCCCACGGCCGATCACAGTACAGGCAGAAGCCTCCCTAAGTGATGTTTTATATCTGCTCAACCGTTACCAACTCTCTCGTCTTCCAGTCACCGAGGGAAGTAAACTGGTGGGTATTATTACTCGCACTGACATTATTCGCATCGAAGCTAATCAATTAGAGGGAAATGATAACAATATCAATGAAGCCACCCCAGATCCCTCCTATATTGCCTATCAAACTCGTGCCCCCTTATCGGGAGATGGTCGTATATTATTGCCCCTGATGAATGCTGATGATGCTACGGCATTGTTTAAAATTGCAGCAGCGATCGCTCAACAACAACATCACGATCTTGAATGTTTACAAGTCCTGACAGTCCCTAAACACAGTGATCCCGCACAAACTCCTGTGATCACCCAACCTAGTCGTCAATTATTACAACGAGTGGAAAGATTAGGTCGACACCATCACCTTCCTGTTCATACTCAGATTCGGATTGCCCATGATATCGCTCAAGCTATTTTAGATACTATTCGCGAACGCCATATTAATCTGATGGTGTTGCAATGGAGCGGTGAAAATCACACCCCTGGCACCATTTTTGGTCCTGTTATCGATATTTTGATTCGTAAGGCTACTTGTGAGTTAGTCTTAGTTAAATTAGGGGCATACGCAGAGGCATTTCCTCAACAACTTGATAAAGATGCCACCTGGTTAATTCCTATTGCTGGAGGACCCAATGTTCAACGGGCCATGGAGTTATTACCTGGATTAACTCGCTTATATACTAAGACTACTTCTCCTATTATTTGGCTATGTCAAGTTTTTTCTCCTCATCAACCCACTCCCAATTATCAAACCTTAGAAGCTAAGGCTAAACTCTTACAAGAAGAACTCGAACGTCCTGTAATTCATGTGCCCATTCGTTCTCAGTCTGTAGCCAATGCTATTGTCCACTTAGCCCAGTCAGAAACCTGTGATGTAGTGATATTAGGCGTGAGTCGAGAAGGACTTCTCGGACAAGTAATGCAAGGGAATATTCCCAAAATGATTGCTCAACAGGTTAAAAATACAGTGATTTTAGTAAGAGGAAAATTAGAGACTTAGATGGTGAAAAAATTTTCACCATTCTTGATATCCTAGTGAAATTTTATACATTGAAATTAAATCAGATTGATAGATTTCAGGTCAATGTTTCATGAAGATACAGCTTTTTACGGTTAAACCCATCTTGTTATTGAGTGCAATGAGTCTCGGCATATTATTCAACTCTTTACCAGCACTATCTATTACACCTCAAGAAGTTCCTAATCCTCAAATAAAGTCTGGAGAATGGGTGAGTGATAAAGCAGGGATTCTTTCAAAAACCACTGAAGATGAACTAAACGAAATCATCGACCGTTTAGAAAGTTTTAATGGCTCAGAAATTGCTATCGTTACAGTTAGTGAAACCAGTCCTTCATTGTCCGCGAAAGCTTTTGCAACACAATTATTTAATGACTGGGGTATTGGTAAACAAGGAGAAAATAATGGGGTTTTATTTTTAATTTCAGTTCAAGATCGTCGTGTAGAAATTGAAAGCGGATCAGGAATACAAAAGATATTGCCTAGCAGTAAAGTTCAACAAATTATTGATACCAAGATTCTGCCTAAGTTCAAAGAAAAGGATTTTGAACTTGGAACAATAGAAGGAACAAAAATTATGGTGCTTATGTTAGCACCCAGCTTGAGCAAGGAGGTGGATAGCATTTCTCAACCTGCTAAAAACTTGGGTGAAACAGTAAAATTAACTCTTATCTGGATCGGTTTGGGTTCTTTAGTGGCTTATCTTTTTTGGTTCAATTCAAAAGATAGCAAAGATCGCCGCAAGGCTAATCGCTGCCGTAAGTACACTCACTCAGAATGGTCCTATAACGACAGTGGTTACACACGAAGCAATGATTGTGGTGGAGGTAGTAGTGATGGGGGTAGTTTTGGCGGAGGTAGCAGTGATGGAGATGGTGCTGGAGGTGATTGGTAAGAAGTACCTCTAACACCTAGTTTCTACCTCAATGCGATCGCCTTAACAAGAATAAGAACTGCTATATCATTTGGATAAGGCTTCTTCTAAAGTCGATAGGGGAACGGCTCCTGAGAAAAACTGGCCATTGAGTACAAAAAATGGTGTCCCTTGAATCCCTATTTGTTGACCTAATTCCATATCTTCTGCAATGGCTAGAGTAGCCGCTTTTCTTTGGCGATCGTAATCAAATCTCTCCAAATCAACGTCAAGATCCCTAGCAATCTCTAGATATAACTCCTCTCCTAAGTTGTCTTGCTGAGTAAACAAAGCATCATAATAGGGCCAAAATCTTCCCTGTTGCTCGGCAGCCCAAGCTGCCTTAGCCGCAGCCAAAGCTTGAGGATGAATACTGCTTAAGGGAAAATGTTTATACACTAAAGTCACCTCATCTTGATGCCGAGCCATAAACTCTTCCACTGTTTGGTGAGCTTTTCCACAATAGGGACATTGAAAATCTGAGAATTCTAAGAGTATAGTTTTATTATCTGAACTCCCCTTCGTGGGAGATTTGGCCATAATGGTTTGGGGATTGTTTTCAAGTTCGAGCAAAAAAGACTGTCTCAATTCTTGTTGTTTTAGTCGTTGCTGCTGCTGGTAATTTTCCACCGACTCGATCAACACTTCAGGATTTTGGCGGATAATTTGTAGCACCATCTCCTCAACTTCGGGATCAATCGTTGCTTGTGCAGAAGAGACGCTGATTTGAGGTACCCAGGTAACAATCATCACAACCCATAAGACAACTACAAGATGGATTAACTTTTTGATAACCATTGATACAGTTTCTAAAACGATATTGTCCATCATTTTAAGGGCAGTGCTTTACTAAGAGACTACTAGCCAAGTAAATCTTTACAAGAGGTAATTTTTTGGCGTTTTTGGCTATATACAACTTACCTTTGAATCCTGATGCTAACTTTATTTAAGTCTATTGGACTTCCTGCTTCATCCAAGACAGTTAGCTCTAACTTGTCCATATATTGGTTAGAATGGAACATAGGAGTTTGTTAAAAGTCATTGAGAGTTCAAGACCATCTCCTATAAAACCTGATTATGACTGAAATTCGTACAATTAATGGATAAACTAGGTGGGAAATCAAATTAAGCTATTATCATAAGCTAAGTTCAATCATCCACCCAAAACACCTGTTATTGAATTTTTCTATTTCTAGAAAGCCAAAACTCTAACCTAAGACAAAATGACCACAGATAACATTAGACTACGTAACGAATTTATTAATACACAAGTAATCACCCGTGATGGGGGTAAAAAATTAGGGGTTGTTAAAGAGATTTTAGTGGATATTGATCAACGGGAAGTTGTGGCCCTCGGATTGAGGGATAATATGCTCTCCCTCTCTGGGATGCCCCAATATATGTACATTACCAGTATTCGTCAAATTGGTGATGTCATTCTGGTTGATAATGAAGATGCCATCGAAACCGTTGATATTGATCTCTATTCTCCCGTTATTAACTCTGAAGTGATTACCGAAGCGGGAGAACCTTTGGGGCGTGTCAGGGACTTTCAATTTGATTTAGCTACCGGTGAAGTCTCTTCTATTATTATTGCTTCTTTTGGCTATCCTCAAATTCCCGATCAAGTTCTCAGTACCTATGAAATTTCTATAGAAGAGGTGGTTAGCAGTGGTCCGAACCGTTTGATCGTCTTTGAAGGGGCCGAAGAACGGTTAAACCAGTTAACAGTAGGTGTCTTGGAACGCTTAGGCATTGGTAGTCCCCCTTGGGAAAAAGAAGACGAAGATTATATTTATTCTCCCCCGACAGCAAAACCAGAAAATCAGTTAGGGACTGGTATTCCTATAAAAACTCCCATCAAAGCTAAACAACCCGTGATGGAAGAACGTTGGGATGAAGATACCTGGGAACAACCCATAAATCCCGCTCCCCCTAGACGACAAGCAGAGTCGATTCGTTACAACGAATACGAAGATGACTATGAGGATGATAACTGGGGAGAAACCCGACGGGAACAACCTGTATCCTATGAACCTCCCCGTCGAGAAAAGGAATACGAATATGAGGATGTTCAAGGAGATGTTTGGGATGATGATGTTGAGCCTGAACCCTATAACCCCCGCCCTGTAAATATTCCTCAAAAACAAAAACAAGCGGAATATTATGAAGAAGAAGCTTAAAACCTCTTCATTTTTAAGGTGGGTTATGCCCACCTTTTCAGCAATTTTAAAGTGTTTGGCAGGAAAAGCTAATAACAGACTCCCCTATGGTTTCTAGTAATAATGAGCGATCGCATACTCAAACAAGGTCAAGGCTGGCGATTAGGGTGGGATAACCAAGCGATTATCTATCCTTGGTTAGTTGGTGGAGAAAACTGGGCAATTGAGTTGACAGAGAGAGAATTTGCCGACTTTTGTCGCCTTTTTGAACAACTAACCAGTACGATGACAGTTATGGCAGAAGAATTAATGGATGAAGAGAGAATTGCTTGTGAAGCAGAAAGTGAGTTATTGTGGCTAGGAGTAGAAGGGTTTCCCCATGCTTATTCCTTAAGAGTGATTATAAATCAGGATCGTCGCTGTGAAGGAAATTGGCCAGCAGAAGTAGTCAGTGATTTGTATCAAGAACTGCAAAAAGTAAAAACCTTTTGACTTGCTTTTTTTGAGCTTATAGGTATATAATGGAAATCTGTGAATGTTCGGGGCGTAGCGCAGCTTGGTAGCGCACTACTTTGGGGTAGTAGGGGTCGTGGGTTCAAATCCCGCCGCTCCGATTAAAAAAGATAAGATAAACCCAAGACTTATCAGTAACAAAACAGACATATTGTAAGTTATACTGGTAGGTCGAGGTTCGACTGGATAAATTACCCCAACTATAAACACAAAGTCCAGTGGAATAAAAAAACACTGTAATTTTAAGTTGAGACAAGCTCACCGTGGTTAGAAAAGAAGGATCTAAAAAAGATACAAAACAGGTCAAAGGCGACACCAAAGTAAATAACTTTGTGGTTGAAACAAAAGAAGAATTGGCCAAAGTCGTTTGGCCATCAAGACAGCAGCTTTTGAGCGAGTCAGCCGCAGTCATTTTAATGGTCAGTCTAGTGGCCACTGTTATTTATCTTGTAGATAACCTCTTTACATGGGGATCAGGGAAGGTATTTTAATGAGTTATGCTCACGATCACACATCTGAACCAGAACAACAGCTAGAAAAACCAAAACTCGTTCCTCGTTGGTATGCTGTTCAAGTCGCCTCTGGTTGTGAAAAGCGAGTAAAAAACAACCTAGAACAACGGATTCAAACCTTGGATGTAGCAGATCGAATTTTACAAATTCAGATCCCAAAAACACCAACTGTTAAAGTTCGTAAAGACGGAAGCCGTCAACAAGGTGAAGAAAAAGTTTTCCCTGGCTACGTTTTGGTGAAAATGATCATGGATGATGATGCGTGGTTAGTGGTCAAAAATACCCCCAACGTCATTAACTTTGTTGGTTCAGAACAAAGACGGGCCTACGGTAGAGGCCGAGGTCACGTTAAACCTTTGCCCCTAAGTCCCTCAGAAGTGGAAAGAATCTTTAGACAAGCAGAACAACCAGAACCCGTTGTGAAAATTGATATGGCAGTGGGAGACAAAATCCTGGTACTCTCAGGTCCATTTAAAGATTTTGAAGGGGAAGTAGTAGAAGTAAGTTCTGAACGGAACAAACTCAGGGCCTTGCTCTCCATTTTCGGGCGAGATACCCCAGTTGAACTCGAATTTAATCAAGTTGAGAAACAAAACTAGCGATGGCCAAGAAAGTTGTTGCCTTAATTAAACTTGCCCTTCCTGCTGGAAAGGCCAACCCCGCTCCCCCAGTCGGTCCTGCCTTGGGGCAACATGGGGTCAATATCATGGCATTTTGTAAAGAATACAATGCCAAAACCTCCGATCAAGCAGGAATGGTCATTCCTGTGGAAATTTCGGTTTTTGAAGATCGTAGTTTTACCTTTATCCTCAAAACACCCCCTGCATCTGTATTAATCCGCAAAGCAGCAGGCATTGAAAAAGGATCAGCCCAACCCAATAATCAAAAAGTAGGCAGTATTACCCGCGATCAACTCAAAGAAATTGCTCAAACGAAAATGCCTGATCTCAATGCCAACGACATTGATGCGGCCATGAACATTGTCGAAGGAACTGCCCGCAATATGGGTGTAACCGTCAAAGACTAATTAACCATTCAATTAACCCAAGAGGGGAGAAGTCAAACTTCGTTAGTACCCCAGGAGAAATTATGCCTAAAAAATTCTCAAAACGAATCAAAGCAGCCCTAGAAAAAATCGATCAAGATAGAGCTTACGAGCCACTGGAAGCCTTAAAACTCCTCAAAGAAACCGCTACGGCTAAATTTAACGAATCAGCAGAAGCTCATATTCGTCTGGGTATTGACCCCAAATATACCGACCAGCAACTCAGAACAACGGTTTCTCTGCCCAAAGGTACAGGACAAGACATTAGAGTAGCCGTCATTGCCAGAGGGGAAAAAGTTCAAGAAGCCAGCAATGCAGGGGCAGATGTAGTCGGTTCAGAAGAATTAATTGACGAAATTCAAAAAGGAATGATGGATTTCGAGGTACTAATTGCTACCCCTGATATGATGCCTAAAGTTGCTAAATTAGGACGTTTACTAGGTCCGCGAGGTTTGATGCCTTCACCAAAAGGAGGAACCGTTACCGCCGACTTAGAAAACGCTATTAATGAATTTAAAGCAGGGAAATTAGAATTTAGAGCGGATCGAACTGGCATCGTTCATGTTATGTTTGGAAAAGCATCGTTTTCTCCCGAAGACTTGTTAGATAATCTTAAAGCCTTACAAGAAACGATTGATAAACAACGTCCCTCTGGGGCTAAAGGTCGTTATTGGCGTAGCATCTTTGTATCTGCTACAATGGGGCCCTCGATTCAAGTCGATGTCAGTGCTTTACGGGATTTAAAACTCTCAGAAGCCTAACCCCCTTAAAAGCTAAAATTAAATTTGGTTTGCTTATATATAAGCAGAAGGTGCAGGAGAAGCAATTGAAGAAACATTGTTCTTCAAAAGGCAAATCCTGAGCCACATCTAGAGTCCATCTAAATATCAAACTTTGGTTTATACCGAAGACAGCAGGAGCAACTTGCTTAAATATCCTGCCGAGGTTGAAGCCTGAAGCAAAAAACATCAGAGAAATCTTAGGTTTTCCTATGATTTTGATGATGGTATTCGACTTCGGCCCCGGCAAAATGCTAGGGGTTTATTTTTTTCCCAAAATTAAGGAGGTGAGAGCAGAATGGGAAGAACCAGGGAAAATAAAGCGACGGTGATCGCTGATCTCAAAGAACTTTTGAGTGAGGCACAATTAGGCATGGTTATTGATTATCAAGGCCTATCCGTTGCTGAAATTACCGAACTGCGTAACCGCCTACGACCCAGTGGAGCTATCTGTAAGGTGACGAAAAACACTTTTATGGAACAGGCTGTCACCGGTGACGAAGCATGGGAACCCATGACCAACTTTTTAAAAGGGTCATCGGCCTTTGTCTTAGTCAAAGATGACGTAGGGAGCGCAGTTAGGGCTTATCAGTCCTTCAAAAAAGACACCAAAAAAACCGAGTTTCGCGGTGGTGTTATGCAAGGACAAGCCCTTAACGAACAACAGGTTAAGGCGATCGCCGATTTACCATCGAAAGAAGAGCTTATTGGCCAAGTAGCAGGGGCAATCAATTCTATCGCCACGAAACTTGCTGTTGGAGTCAACGAAGTACCTTCTTCTTTGGGACGAGGCATCAACGACATCCCCAACTCTTTGGGGCGTGTTATGGCTGCGATGGCGGCCAGAGAAGAAGGGAATGGTTAAATGTCATTCCCCTAAACATTGATCTTCTTTGTTCAATTATCCACTTTTTTATTCATTTTCAAGGAGTAAATTATGTCCGCTGCAACTGATGAAATTCTCGAAAAGCTAAAATCTCTGACTCTTTTAGAAGCGTCTGAGTTGGTAACACAAATTGAAGAAGCCTTTGGCGTAAGTGCATCTGCCCCCGCCGGTGGCATGATGATGATGGCACCTGGTGGGGCTGCCCCTGGTGCTGCTGCGGCTGAGCCTGAAGAAGAAAAGACCGAGTTTGATGTCATTCTTGAAGAAGTCCCCAGCGACAAGAAAATTGCTATTCTTAAGGTGGTTCGGGGTATCACTGGCTTAGGTCTTAAAGAGGCTAAAGATATGGTGGAATCTACTCCCAAAGCTATTAAAGAAGCGACAGGAAAAGACGACGCTGAAGAAATCAAGAAAAAGCTTGAAGAAGCTGGTGCCAAAGTTAGTGTTAAGTAGTTCGCCGCAAAAATCTCCCATCAATTAAACCTGGGATATATTGGGCATTTTCTCTCTTAAGAGGGATGAAAGTCAAAAGCTCCCCTGATAGGCTAATGCCATCAGGGGAGCTTTTATGCTGCCCAGAAAACCCCAATAAGTGGACACTTTGCGGTTTAGTTGCTGTTCGCTATCCCCCTCTTTTAAGGACTCACAGGGCGTAAACGAGTTACCTTGAGACGAAAATTTCCCTCACCGGTTTCTCCAAACGCCCGAACACGGATAATGTAACGACCACTTTCAGTAATGCGAGAAAAAAGCAAAGAATTGGTGCTACCGTCAGGACCATCATCGTTTTCTGCTAGAGTTGCACCATCAGCCCCTAGAAGTAAGACTACACTATCAAATTCATTGGAAGTTAAATCAATGGCGACTTGATCCCCTTTTTGCAGTTCTAGCCAATAATCTTTCGCAAAACCGCCTTCTCCTGTAGGAATATCTTTATCAGAGAGGCGATCAGTTATTTGTGCATCAGATTGAATGGGAATAGGGTTATAAATCCGTTGTTGTGCTCTAACACTCACCGAAGTCAGTCCGAGAACTAAGGAAAAAAGGCTTACTGTTAAGGCACGTGAGGGAGTTTTACCGCCTAAATAGGTCATATTATCAACAATACTAAACAGACTTTATTATAATCAATTGTTTCTAATAGGGTAAAATCTAGAACAGGAAAACCGATCTAGGGATGGAGTTAACCAATAAAGCTAAGAAAAAATATCTTGAGGTAATGACTTTAGATTATGAAATACTCAAAAGCCGTTTGTATGATTGAACATAAGGAAATTGGTAATAAATTGTCAAAATCAGGAAGATAAAAAGCTGATTATCTCATTTAAAAGAACAAGACTAAACTCAAGTTACTGAATAATTTAGAAGTTGATAAAAGCTAGTTAGTGCCTTCAATTAGGTAAGGAAACTCTCCCGTATTAATACTAAACCATTCTCTTTGTAAGGTACGATTTTCTGGACTTAGAATCGTTAGGTTAACTAACTGTTTCCATTCAGGATTTTCTTGTGGTAAAATGCAACCATATAATTCTGTTGTAATCGGTTGAGCAGGTAGTAACACAAAATCCTCTAGTTGTTGTCCTTGTTCGACAATTTCTCCTAATAATAAAATTCCATCACTAACAACAGCTTTTACTTCACCTTCTGCCAATTTTTTCACCCCTTCTTGACGATTTCTAATATTTTTCCAATTGGCTAAGGGATAAATTTGTGGTATGATTTCCTGAGTGGTTGTTCCTGGTAAAAAAGCAATAGAAACATCACTTAAAGTTCCATTATAATTGAATTTAGGACCATCTTCTAATTTCACTAAAAACTGTGCCCCTGTCATGAAGAATGGCACAGAAAAATCAACTCTTTTTAACCTCGTTTGTGTAATAGTTGTTGCCCCACACATAATATCAACCGTTCCCCTTTGTACAATGCGAAAACGACTATCTATAGTCGCTTCTCTGAGATTTAATTTAATTGGTTGATTGAGTTCTTTTTCTAATCTTTTATGAACTAAATGAATTAGATCAACAGAATAGCCTGTCCATTTTCCTTGTTTATTAACATAACCAAAAGGAATAGCATCTTTTCTGACTCCTACGTTTAATTCTCCTGTTCGTTTGATTTTTTCTAAAACAGTTTCTGCTAAGACAAAATTAGGGAAAATACAAAATAAAATAAAAGTTACTAATAGAGAAGTTGTTAGTTTCTTATCCATTTATTTATTACTGTTTGGGAGACACTAATTACTAGACTCCTAAAATATTATAAAGTTCCTATTATTAAGATTAACTTTAGTCATTGTTTGGTTATAATTGACTTGACAGTTACTATGACTAAAGACTTTGACAAGAATAATGTTGTTTATTAAAAAAAGTTAACTAACCCGATGAAGATCAATAATGAAGGCTTAAAATTGGAATGTGAGGGATAAAAAAACTCAAAAGTTGAGGCTATTTATGGAAGCTAAACTGCCAGAAAAGGCTCCAAAATCCGCAGCAAAAATTCAGAGTTTAAAAGAAAAACAAAGAAAAATAGTCAATCTTAGTCTAAAGCGAAATCATTACCATCAAGATGCCTTGATCGAGATTCTTCACAAAGCTCAAGAGTCTTCTGGTTATCTCGATCTTGATATTTTGGAATATATTGCCCACGCTTTAAAATTACCTCTCAGTCGAGTTTATGGAGTAGCTACTTTTTATCATTTATTCTCCCTTAAACCCGGTGGCAAACATTCTTGTATCGTTTGCTTAGGGACCGCCTGTTATGTCAAAGGAAGCGACAAGATTTTAGCAAAATTACAACAAGAATTAGGTATCAAAGCAGGAGAAACAACAGCGAATCAACAAGTTTCCTTATTATCAGCAAGATGTTTAGGTGCTTGTGGTATTGCCCCTGCCGTAGTTTTTGATGGAGAAGTGGCAGGGAAACAAATGCCAGAAAACGTACTAGAAAAAATCAATCATTGGCAACAGAAGGGAGAAGAATAATTATTATGAACCTTGAAGAACTTTTAACAATTCAACAGGAAACTAGGAAAAAAAGAGAGAGAAAACCGAAGCAGATTAGATGTTGTATAGCATCAGGATGTCTTTCCTGTGGGGCAGAGAGCGTTAAAAAAAGTCTCACTAACGCCATTAAGAAAGCCCATTTAGAAGAGGAAATTGAAATCCGTGGTGTTGGCTGTATGGGAATTTGTGGTCGCGGACCTTCTATAGAAATTGACCCAGAAAACATCTTATATCACAACGTTAACCCTGAACATATACCAGCTATTCTTGCCAATTTAAATGATAGTCATGCTACAGAAAACTTACCCACAAAAGGGGATCTTAATCATCCTTTTTTCACCTATCAAAGACTAATTGTCAGGGAAAATAGTGGCAAAATTGATCCAGAAAGTATTGATGATTATATTAGTCAAGGGGGCTATCAACAATTACATCATGTTCTATTAGAAATGACCCCCAAAGAAGTTACCCAAGAAGTTACCAAAAGCGGCTTACGGGGAAGAGGGGGCGGAGGCTATCCTACCGGGGTAAAATGGGCCACAGTGGCAAAAATGCCGAGACCGCAAAAATACGTCATCTGTAACGCCGATGAGGGTGATCCTGGGGCATTTATGGATCGCGCTGTCTTAGAAAGCGATCCCCACCGAGTCTTAGAAGGCATGGCGATCGCAGCCTATGCAGTGGGAGCAAATCACGGCTACATCTACATTCGCGCCGAATATCCCCTGGCCATCAAACGTTTAGAAAAAGCCATCCAACAAGCCAAACGATACGGCTTAATGGGGTCACAAATCTTTGATTCTCCCTTTGACTTCAAAATTGACATCAGAGTAGGAGCCGGAGCCTTTGTTTGTGGGGAGGAAACCGCTTTGATCGCCTCAGTGGAAGGTAAACGAGGGACCCCTCGCCCTCGCCCTCCTTACCCCGCAGAATCGGGTTTGTGGGGCTATCCAACCCTAATCAATAACGTCGAAACCTATGCCAACATCGTTCCTATTATTCGAGAAGGAGGTGAGTGGTATGCGAGTATTGGCACAGAAAATAGTAAAGGAACCAAGGTTTTTGCCCTAACGGGAAAGGTAGAAAATAACGGATTAATTGAGGTTCCTATGGGAACTTCGATCCGAACAATTGTCGAAGAAATTGGGGGAGGGGTTCCCAATCAAGGAGTAGTAAAAGCAGTGCAAACGGGGGGTCCTTCAGGGGGCTGTATTCCAGAACATTTATTAGATACCCCCGTCGAATATGACTCCTTACAAAAGTTAGGAACCATTATGGGATCGGGAGGCATGATCGTTATGGATCAAGAGACCAGTATGGTAGAAATTGCCCGATTTTATATGGAGTTTTGTCAAGAAGAAAGCTGTGGCAAATGTGTTCCTTGCCGTACCGGAACCGTACAGTTATATGAACTACTTACTAAGTTAGTTGAAAGGAAAGCAACACAACCAGATTTAGACAAATTAGAAGACCTTTGTCAAATGGTAAAAGAGACCAGTTTGTGTGGCTTGGGAATGACTGCACCAAATCCTGTTATTAGTACATTACAATATTTTAGAAATGAATATCTTGGCTTGCTTAAAGTAATTTAAGGAGTAAAAAATGGCAGTAAAAACCTTAACTATTAACAATCAATTAATTACAGCATCAGAAGAACAGACAATTTTAGAAGTAGCCAAAGAAGTCGGCATTAAGATTCCTACTCTGTGCCATTTAGAAGGTATTTCTGATGTTGGGGCTTGTCGCTTATGTTTAGTTGAAATTGAAGGGACTTCTAAACTACAACCTGCTTGTATCACTCAAGTAAAAGAGGGAATGGTAATACAGACAGAAACAGAAAAATTGCAAAAGTATCGACGAATGGCCGTAGAACTTTTGTTTGCTGAAGGGAATCACGTTTGTGCCGTTTGTGTAGTTAATGGCAATTGTCAACTACAGAATATTGCCATTAGAGTAGGGATGGATCATTCTCGTTTTTCCTATCAGTTTCCTCAACGAGATATTGATCTATCTCATACTCAATTTGCTATAGATCATAACCGTTGTATTTTGTGTACCCGATGTGTTAGAGTTTGTGACGAGATAGAAGGGGCGCACGTTTGGGATGTTGCTAGTCGTGGCAGTCAATCTTTTATCGTTTCAGGTATTAACCAACCTTGGGGGGAAGTTGAGACTTGTACCTCCTGTGGTAAATGTGTTGATGCTTGTCCTACCGGGGCTATTTTTAGACAAGGAAGTACGGTTTCAGAAATGAATCATGATCCTGGAAAAATAGGCTTTTTGGTAACAGCAAGGGAGAAAAAAGAATGGATTAGATAATTTTTGTAGAGGTTTAATAATATTAAACCTATCAAGCATTAACCAATTTAGATATTAGGATTATGAAAAAGATAAAATTAGCAACAGTTTGGTTAGCCGGATGTTCAGGGTGTCATATGTCCTTTTTGGATCTCGACGAATGGTTATTAGAATTAGCCGCAAAAGTTGACATCGTTTATAGCCCCATTGCTGATGTTAAAGACTATCCTGATTACGTTGATGTCTGTTTAGTAGAAGGGGCGATCGCTAATGAAGAAAACTTACAATTAATTCAAGAAATTAGACAAAAAACGAAGTTAATTATCTCCTTTGGGGACTGTGCTGTAACGGCTAATGTTCCAGGGATGAGGAATATGTTAGGGCCAGCAGAAACAGTGTTAAAACGCTCCTATTTAGAGTTAGGCGATATTACCCCTCAATTACCAGAAGAACCGGGTATTGTGCCAGAATTGTTAGATAGAGTTAGTCCTGTTCATGAAGTTGTTGATGTAGATTTGTTTTTACCAGGATGTCCCCCAAATGCTGATAGAATTCGTGCAGCCATTGAACCTTTATTAGAAGGGGAAAAACCTGTTATGGAAGGGAGAGACATGATTAAATTTGGTTAAAATATAGACTGAGAAAAATCTACAATAATTCCCTGAATACTGAACAATATAAGTTATGTTTTACCGCCTATTCTATTAATATGCTTAACAATGTTAAGCACCTCCAAGATTTTCAGACCCTAGGAAATAATAGCTATAAATAGAGGTGATTATGTCTAAAACAATTGTAATTGATCCCGTAACTCGTATCGAAGGCCATGCTAAAATTTCTATCTTTTTAGATGATAATGGCCAAGTTGATGATGCTAGATTTCATGTAGTGGAATATCGAGGTTTTGAGAAATTTTGTGAAGGTCGTCCCATGTGGGAAATGGCAGGAATTACGGCCAGAATTTGTGGAATTTGTCCCGTTAGTCATCTCCTAGCATCGGCTAAAACTGGGGATAAAATTTTAGCAGTAAAAATCCCCCCCGCAGCAGAAAAATTAAGAAGATTGATGAATTTAGCCCAATTTACTCAATCCCATGCCCTTAGTTTTTTTCACTTAAGTAGTCCTGATTTTCTATTGGGATGGGATAGTGATCCTACTAAAAGAAATGTGTTTGGTTTGATCGCAAATGATCCAGAATTAGCTAAGAGTGGTATTCGTCTAAGACAGTTTGGACAAACCATAATTGAACTTTTGGGAGCCAAAAAAATCCATGCAGCTTGGTCCGTACCAGGAGGAGTTAGATCCCCATTATCACAAGAAGGTCAAAAATGGATAAAAGAAAGACTACCGGAAGCCTATGAAACTGCAAATAATGCTCTTAGTGTATTTAAAGGACTTCTTGATAGATTTGAGACCGAAATTAAAACATTTGGTAACTTTCCTTCGCTGTTTATGGGCTTAGTCGGAAACGATGGACTTTGGGAACATTATGGGGGGCATCTTCGCTTTACTGATAGTGAGGGCAATATTGTTGCTGATAACTTAAAAGAAGAAGATTATAAACATTTTATTGGTGAGTCAGTAGAAAAGTGGTCTTATCTTAAATTTCCCTACTATAAACCATTAGGATATCCCCAAGGAATTTATCGGGTAGGACCTTTAGCAAGGGTCAATATTTGCTCCCGTTTTGGGACAGAAAAGGCCGATCAAGAACTAGAAGAATTTCGCGATCGCGCTGGTGGTGTTGCTACCTCTTCCTTCTTTTATCATTATGCTAGATTAGTAGAAATTATTGGTTGTTTAGAACGTATTGAAAGATTAGTCAATGACCCTGAAATTTTATCAAATAATACTCGTGCCAAAGCAGGAATTAATAACTTAGAAGGTATAGGGGTTAGTGAAGCACCGAGAGGAACCCTTTTCCACCATTACAACGTAGATGAAAATGGCTTAATTGAGAAAGTTAACCTTATTATTGCTACAGGAAATAATAACTTAGCCATGAATCAAACTGTTGCCCAAATAGCCAAACATTATGTTAATGGAAATGCCATGACAGAGGGAATGTTAAACCGTGTAGAAGCAGGAATTCGTTGTTATGATCCCTGTTTGAGTTGTTCTACTCATTCAGCAGGACAAATGCCTTTACATATTCAATTATTGGGATCGAATGGTGAGTTATTAGATGAAGTTTATCGAGATTAAGAAATAAGTAAAGCAGACGGAATTGAGAGATAATGGGGATACCTTTGAGACTAATGAGTCGTAAACTCTTTTCAGGGAAGCTTTCCCCTTTTGTCACTTCATTAACCAGGAAGATTAAGAGTTTTGTAAAATAAGAAGGTTAATTTCCGAAGTTAAGCCCTCATGATCCGATCTTAAGGGAATCTAAGCGCAAAGCTTCTAAATTATTGTAATAAGCTCTATGACTGGCTTTGAAGAGTTTTTTAGATTTAATTCCTTAACTTCTGCCTTAAGTTCCTAAACTTGGGTTGTTTATCTAAGGGATAAGTTTCATTATAGTAGGTGGTTAGGGAACAACAGTGGAGCAGTTAGTCCAGTTGCCGAGGGTGAGATCCATGAAAAGTCATCTTTAAACATCCAAGATAGACTTATATTGTGATTAAGCTTGAAGCCACTGCTAACTGTTTTTATTTAGGTTTATGACTAACATTAACGTATTATCTCCTGACGAATTAAAAACCGCTCTCAGTCAATTGGAGGGTTGGACAGAAAAAGATGGAAAATTACATCGTCAATTCCAGTTTAATTCATTTGTTGAAGCTTTTGGCTTCATGTCGAGTCTTGCTTTAGTTGCCGAATCCATGGGGCATCATCCTGAATGGTTTAATGTCTATAATCGTGTCACCATAGATTTAACAACCCATGATGCAGGGGGTATTACCTATAAAGACATTGAACTCGCTAAGAAAGCGAATCAGTTAGGGTGAATTTAGAATTTAGAATGGAGAATGGAGAATTAATAATTCTTCATTCTTCGGCTTTTTATGCCCTTGTTAAAACTTTTTCACCCAAACCCAACTTGTCTTTTAACAACTGAGTTAAAACTGGTAAAGAACTTGATTCTGAGAGGGTTAAAGCAGGTATTCCTGTCAATTTTTTCACCAATGCAACCCCTGATGACGTGCTAGTGGCGACCCCTGCAATAAGATCCGGTAAAAAACCAAACCCTTGACAAACCCCCACCACTGCATAAGGATCGGAGGCACATAAAACCGTCATACGAATGTTTTTTTTGACTTCTTCTAAAACCACAGAGCCATTATAAGGTTCCAAGGGAGAAGCCCCCGCTTCAATAACGACAACGTCGGGATCTTCGGCTGCAATTAAACTCAAAAGTTGACGCACAGAAACCCGGAACTCTTCGGGAGGACCAACAGAAGAAGGCAATCCCACATCAACAAAATCAAAAATCTGATCAGCCCCGGCATCCCCCATTGATAATACGTCTCGATATCTTCCGGCTCCAGTTAACTTAGCTGCAACCACTTTTAGACCTAATTGTTTTAATTGATGGATAATGATACGGCCAGAGGTGGTTTTACCAGCAGACATAGAAGTACCAATAATCATAATGGTGGGATAATCATAAACCAGATCAGGAATGGTTGGGACAAAGTCTTTCATGCACACTTTTTCCCCATTACGCATGACATGGCCACGATATTGCAGAGAGGTTATGGGAGAAACTAAATAGGATTTCGAGGTAACTTTACCAAACAACCCGGCACAAGTCATATTATCCATGCAACCATCTTCCGGAATAGACTGCCATTCTCCTACCGATTCTAGGGTTGCCCGTCGAATACCAAAGGCCCCAATAATGCGATCGCCTTCTAAGATGGTTCCTAAGCGTCCATTGGTTAATTCAAGTTTGGCATTAGGGGGAACAGGAGATAAGACTTCCCCCACTACATAGTCACCTGTTGCCCATGCTTCTCTGGGTAAACAAGCTACATCAAAGGGTTGTACTTTAAGATCAGAAATACGAGTTAAGGAACTGTAGATATAGGGTGGGGTTGTAAAATTAGTTTTCATGATTTTATTCCTATTTTTTAATCAACAAGGGAGGATCAAGCAATAAACTAGCCAATAAAGCCGATCTTTCTACTAAAGCATCTCTATAGATAAACTCTCCTGGAGAATGGGCCCCATCCCCCACTGCCCCTAAACCGTCCAAAGTCGGGGCATAAAGGTTAGTGGTGTTTCCATCCGAGCCTCCTCCTGCGGTGGCTTCTGTGAGGCTTAAACCCAACTCACAACCTCGTTGATAAGCCCGTTGCCACAATTGTTCACTGGCTGGGGTTTTTTCCATCGGGGGCCGGCCTATTTTCCCTGTAATGATTAATTCAGTGTCGGGGGTGGTGGGTTCTAAATTGAGAATTTTTGACTCTATGTTTTTAGCATCCTCTTGATGGAGTACCCTTACATCCAGCACTGCCTGGCTTTCCGGGGCAATGACATTGGATCGAATGCCCCCGTCAATGGTTCCCACATTAACGGTAATGCCTTGTTTGGGGTCATTCAGAGCAAATAATTGTTGAATCACGAAAGATAATTCGAGGATGGCACTGGCCCCTTTTTCGGGTTCTAAACCAGCATGGGCAGCCTTACCAACAACTTTGATAGTGAATTTTCCCACCCCTTTACGACGGGTTTTCAACTGTCCCGTTTCTCCTAGAGAGGGTTCCATGATAAACACGCGATCGCATCCTCGAACCAAGCGCAGAATATGAGGGGTAGACTCTTTACTGCCAATCTCTTCATCTGAGTTAATTAAAAAGATGGGAGTCACTTGAGGGGTTAGATCATGATATAGAAGGCTTTCTAAGGCAAAGATAGCTTGGGTTAACCCTGCTTTCATATCATAGACCCCTGGCCCATAGAGTTTGTCGTTTTTTTCCAGCAATGGCATGGTTTCTATGGTTCCTAGGGGCCAAACTGTATCGCAATGACCTAATAGCAGTTGTCTAGGTTGTTGTTTGATACGCTGTTTTGGGACGGCTAAGAGTTGGCCTCCGGTTTTTTGACCCCTTAGATAGCGCACTCGATAATGACGGTTTTTAAGGGCATTGTTGAGCAAGGAGAAGACTTGTTTTTGTGCCGTTGGAACCGTTGAGGGAGACTCGGCAAGGACTAATCTTTTTAACAGTTCTATCATCTCCCCTTGACGACTGTGAAGATAGTCCAGCAGTCGTTTAGAAACTTTGGGGGTTAAAGTGGTCATTTTAGGTATGGGGAGTGTGGGGAAATTTAGAATTTAGAATCAAGAATGTAGAATTCAATGGTTTCTAAATTCTTTAACGATGAAACCCTGCATGGAAGGGAAAGGAAAAACTCTGATCCACGATGCTATAACGGCCAGGGGAAAGATAGACTAAGAGGGGAACCTGGAGTAAAACGTCCTGATCATCACGATCGCATCTTCTTAAGGCTCCTTCGTTGACTTGGGCTGCGGTTATTTTGCCAACGATTAAACTATTGTCTGCAAACCCATCTATAATCCGATCTAACTGACATTCTAGGAAGAGATAGCTGTGTTCGAGATACACTCCATCTATATTTGATGCAGGGAATGTGGGTAAAATCGATAAACTAAGTTTTTCCTGATTCTCAGAACGAGGAGCAGCCGCTAAACTGGTTAATAAAATTTGCTCAGGTTGCGGAAAACTAACAGTAAAGGCTTTTTCTCGTCGAATATTCTGATAGGTATTATGGGAGGGGGTGCAAATAAAACCAAAATAATTATCCCACCCCAAGGGCATGGCCATGTGTTTCGGGGCCAGATCGTATTTACCGTCTGCTTCTTTGCTACCAACAATAATTAATGGTGCAACGGTAAAGAAACGATCCCATAAGGGTTGATTGAGATCAAGAGAAACTAAGCGATCGCCGGCTACAGGAGACATAATCTTCACCTCCAGTTTGCTCGGTTAATAGGTTTTCAAATACAACTACTTCTATCATAGAAGCGATAGTAATGAAATCCTAACAATTTTCCTCAAACTTTACAATTCTTCCCTCGTTTTTGATCTTTTGTTACAACGAAAAAAGAAAAATTTTTAAATATCTGCTACATTAAGCAACAACTTAAATTTTCGTAAACACACACACGGAAAAGCCGACTACTAGAGTCGGTACAACTGCTCTATGAAATATATAACCTGTTTATTCCTAAGCGGTTCTATATTGGCCAGCTTTACAGATACGCTGTGGGGATTTAACTCTCCGACTTCATTACATCTGTCAAACATGGATGTACTCCAAGACTCTCTCATTATCCCCAAAGTTCCCTACGAAACAACCCGCAACCTTTCTCCCTCCTCCTCTGTTGAGGAAACCCAGAGAAGGTTGGCCCAACATATATCCATTCAACTGGCCAATGATATCGCTTACGGTTTGATCATCGCCCACGACAAAAAACAGATCCGATATGGCACTAAAATGTATCGTAAAGTACAAACCGCTATCAATCTTCTACGACGAGGGGCTGGCTTAAATGGTGCATCCCGCCGTTCTGGGGTTCCTCGTCCAGTCTTAGATCAATTAATGAAATGGGGACAGCAAAGACCTGGAGCCTCATTGTATCATGTTGAATGATCAAACCAAGGTTTCAAATAATTGACGACCATCTACTGCTCTGGTTAAGGGATCGGATGCTCTTTCTGGATGAGGCATCATCCCTAACACATTTCCTTTTTTATTGCAAATCCCTGCAATATTTCTTAAGGAACCATTGGGATTACTGTCTTCGTTTGTTTCTCCTAATAGGTTACAGTAACGAAAGACGATTTGCTGATTATCTTCTAAGGCTTTTAAAACATCTTCCTCAGCATAATAACGTCCTTCTCCATGAGCAACGGGTAAAGTTATCACTTCTTGGGGATTGTAGCCTTTTGTCCAGGGCAATTGATTATTGTCCACTTTAAGGGGGATGCGATCGCAGATGAAATGTAAGTCTCGGTTACGAATCAAAGCCCCAGGTAATAAACCAACTTCTGTTAAAACTTGAAAGCCATTACAGATACCCAGAACCAGTTTACCCTGGTTAGCGTGTTCCATAACTGCTTTGATAACCGGTGAAAAACGAGCAATGGCACCACACCTGAGATAGTCACCATAACTAAACCCACCAGGAAGCACTACAACATCAATGTCACTGATATCCGTATCTTGATGCCAGATCATACGAGTGGGTTGATTAAGTAACCCTTGAGTTATAGTAGCAATATCACGATCGCAGTTTGATCCAGGAAAGACAATTACACCAAATTTCATTTTCTTTTATCTCTCAGTGGTTTCTAAAGCCGTAATCTCGTAGCAATAATTTTCGATAACGGGGTTAGCAAGAAGGCGATCACACATTTCATCCACCTGAGTTTTAGCCTGACTTTCATTTTCTGCGGTCATGGTAAGCTCAATGTACTTACCGATCCTAACTTTCTCGACCCCTTCATATCCTAGTTGATCAAGTCCTGATTGTACCGCAACACCAGCTGGATCTAAAACCGATGGTCTGAGGGTAACATAAATGCGAAAATGGTATTCTTGAGACATTGGCAGTCAGTGATTAAGCTATATTTTTGATTATGAAACGTACTCGTTCTCAGGCTAACATTGTTCATGTCCTCAAATCCTTAACTCATCCTATTTCAGCACAAGATTTATACTTGGAGATGAAAAACCGAGATTTGGGGTTAGGACTAGCTACAGTTTATCGCAGTTTGGAAGCCTTGAAGCTTGAGGGAGAGGTAAAAGTTAGACAGTTACCCAATGGGGAAGCTGTTTATAGTTTGAGCCATCAAGATCAACATCATCTCACTTGTGTTAATTGTGGTAAGTCTTTTACGATTAATCAATGTCCGGTTCATGACTTAGAAGAAAAGTTAGAAGTTTCCTATAAGTTTAAAGTTTATTATCATACGTTGGAGTTTTTTGGGTTGTGTAATTCATGTCATTCGGCAGAGTAGAGAGTCAGGAGTTAGTATTTAGAATGAAACAGGAACCAGCTAAAAGTTTTCAAGATTTAATTTTTTGGAACAAAGCGCATAAATTGGTTTTGGAAGTTTCCCTTTTTAGTAATTGTTTTTCCAAAACAGAAATGTATGGATTAACTTCTCAGCTAAGACGTGCATCTGTCATCTGTATCTGTACGAGCTAATATAGCATAAGGTTTTAACAAGAAAGGTTTCGCTTTAAAGGATGTTTTTGTCCCTCTTAATGTTCAATCAAAAGATGGAATAATACAACAAGTATTTAAAGAGATTTGGGATTTTTTACCGAGTCAGCCAGCAAAAAATTTACCCCATCGACGAATTATTGTAACCCACATTCCGCACATCATTTGTCCCATAAAAAATTATGGCTTGGAACCCCGCTAGGGATGAGTGGGAAAACAGATGAACTGACGTTCGGGGTTGCAAGACATAATTT
>JAAUYJ010020470.1_pt1 | contig 23976 bp, 31 predicted proteins | sample 7278031 | NCBI WGS metagenome assembly JAAUYJ01 (sample SAMN14350222, study PRJNA611818) | marine sediment metagenome | isolation source: surface marine sediment (1.8m) | place: French Polynesia: Moorea | collected 2018-08 | reverse complement strand
TCAACGAAGAGTTCTACAGAAGGGATTTATTTTCAAAGTCGACACCCCTATCCCGTCAGAAATGCGTCTCTTTTCTCCTCTCCCTGCGGACTGACAATCCAGGACGAGACGACCGACCATCATCTTTCTTTCTCTTTTTTTCTTGCTCGTCCTCCGCCGCGGTCGTCGTCGTCGTCGTAGTGGCCTCTTCCGCAACCTTGGGAAAGAGGAGGAGAAGGGGCCCCGCAGAAAAATGAGAGCAAAAAACTGGGGGTGGGGGGGCCTTGCTTTTTGGAGCGTTTTCCGCAGGGGACTGCCTCCTCCTCCTCCTCCTCTTCTGTCCCCCTCTTCCTCTGTCGTGGGAGAAAAGGGCGGAGGCCAAGCCACAACGCAGCAAAAAAAAGAGTCGCCCTCGCCGTCGTCGAGGTTGGAAAGGCCATTATAAATATGAGGCGCCTATTTTGGTCCCAGAGAACATGGAAACATTGCTCCAGTAGGATTTTCAGGAGAAGTAGGTGTACTAGCTATTGCTATACTGTGGTAGCGTAGGAGATAGGGACAAGGAAGGAAAAAAAATGCTTTTCTTATCCGGCACTACAGCAAGGATGGTGGCACAGCATGCTGGCATATAGGCAAAGGATGAATAAAACCGCCTTCTCCCATCCCAGCTCAGTAGGGGGGAAGAGAAGAACGCTCCAGCACTTTCTTCCTATCTTCTGTACAGCACAGCAAGCGAACCAACGAACGAGACTGCCTCCACATCTCCCCCCTCCCCTTCCCACCAACCATCCTCCTCCCCCCCTCCCATGGCCTTCGCGCCAAAAAAGAAGAAGGAGAAAAGGCCGCACTTTGTATTCAGTGGTACTACCATCCTCCTCCCTCCCTCCCAACGGAGGGTAGAAAAGGGGAGGGAAGATAAGGGGGGCCGCTTATCGGTCACGAGAAGAGAGGAGAGGGACGGACGAGGACGGAGGAGAAGGGGGCACAAGAGGGAGATGCCACCGACAGTCGACCTCACAGAAGAAGGAATTGATGGGGAAAAGATAAATCGAAGAGAATAAACTTCCCAAGGATGGGAGGCACTAAACGATTACCCTTTTTTAAACAAGCAAGCTGCAAGGCCAAAAAAGGAGTGGGTGGCGAATCTCGTTCCCGAATGCCAGACTTGCACGTGCCCTCCTTTTCCATCCTCGATGCCCCCCGCCGCATCTCTTTCTGAGTCCTCCTCTCGGGAGGGGGGGGGACTGACTGACTCGTTCGCTGCCTCGCTGGATGGAGGACGAGGAGGGTCTTGGCAGCAATCAGTCCTTACACCGCCGCCGCCGGGACCTTTTCCGCTGATCCATCTAGTTTTCCATCCCCCCTCCCCCCCCCCCTTTCCCGTGACCGAAAAGGGCCTCCTGATGTGAGTGGAAGACCTCCTCCTCCTCCGTTTCATGAAGGGCCTCTTCGTCATTGGCCTCTCCCTCCCTCCCTCTAGCAGAGTTCGCCCCCGCCGTCTCTACGTAGTTGTGCGGTGCGTGAGAGTGTCCCCCCCAGGGGAAAAAGTCCTCCATGCTAGGGGAGCAGGTGCCTCTTAATTCACGGTGATGGAAGGGGGAGTCTCTCCTTCGGACGAGTACATTTTATCGGAAAGGAGGAGAGTCAAGTGGAAACCAAGGCACGGGAACACGTAGGAAAAGGCACTTATGAGATACCCTTGTAATGCGCTGTGCAAGCCATGCGTCCGTTACTTTGATACCTTGAATCATCAGATTTGCTTTAAAAAGTTTCGTATATTTTGTTCTTCATTGTGAGAAAGCTTTTGGTGTCTTTTGACTATTGATATTTGAACCACTTACCGCCAGGGGCTGGATATGCCAATTTGTCGCTTTCTATCCTTAGTAGATGAAGCCCAAATATCGCACATGTTCTTTTTGTGCCCCATTTTGATTTTACTCATTTACAGTCACAAACAAACGGACATAAAGCCTTTTTCGGTTAGGGACAAAAATTAGCCGAGTCCGATTTGATTTTTTTTGACTTTTTTTAAGTACCGCTTGCGGTACAAAATCACTAGAACCACCTCGGCGATTCTAGCAGGCAAGGAAGGGGAAAAACCTGAAAGTTCGTTCGGGTTATGGCCAAGGACCCCGTGCACTTACTTCATGGCTTTTCAGGGAAGAAAAATCTTTTAATGCAGGTGAACCGCTAGGACTCAGAAGTCATTAAATCGCGGGCGTCCCTCTCTGGCTCGCATGAACACAGCTGTGATCGTGCAATACGTTGTACACAACATTAGTAGCATGGGGCCTCATCACGAACTCGATTCGGCGTCGTCCGCCACCGCCTCTCCTCTGTCCGTGACGCCGCACATTAAAAAGAGGCGGCGACCGACCACTCTTAGGCCGTTGAGTCCGAAAATAAGAGCTGGGAACCCCGAAAAAGAAATTTAGAAAGCGTATAGGGCCTTTCATAAAAACGACTTTTTCAGTTTTCCCCGGCCTTGCAACTTCCTGCGCCCTATTCATTTTCGCAGTTGCAACCATGTTCTGCAGGACGCACAATTCACAAAATAATCGTCGAATAATGCACTAGACTACCGTGCGAAAGTTATAAGCAAGCAAAACATTATGTTTTTCCCGAATGAAAAGGGAATCAAATGGGGAAAAAGAAAGAAGGCTGCTCTCAACGGCCTCTTGCCCACCACCACCAACTCACTTCTTCTCCTTCTGTTTCTCCTCCTCCTCTTCCTTCTCCTTATGCGCAGTGGTTGCGGAGAATAGACAACAGAAAAGGGAAAGAAAGTCCGCCCCCCTCCGTCTCGTTCTTTTATATATACTGTATTCCCGAGAGGGCGAGTGTTTCTCAGCATGTATAGTGGAAGAGGCAAGAAAACAGGGAAAGAGAGGGGAAAGATAGGGCCTCCATTTCCTTTTTATTCTTTGTCCACGCAGAATGATCGCGGAAGAACCTTGGCTGTGTTAGTGTACAATGGTTTTCAAATTAACCCGAAACAAGGAGATCATATTAGGGTATACTAACTTTCAAAGAGGAAGTACTAAACAACTAAAACATGTGCTTTTTACACAGGTAAACTTGGCCTCCCTTTAAAGTGACTCCTGTACACACGTACTGTGTATAGGATAGGCGATTCACGCTATGACCCTCGGTCGGTCGGTCCGCGATGGAAGAAATCGACGGAGGAGCCGGCTATCAAGTGCTGCAGCAGCGGCGGAAAAAGCAGAGGCAGCAGCGGAGAGGGGGAACAGAAAAGGGGAGAGGGAGGGGGAGGGGGTCCAAACAGGAGAGAAAGGAAAGCAAACGCCTCCCTCTTACCAAGAGGCTTTCTGGGAAAGAGGAAAGGGGAAATGGTCCCCTCCCCTCTCTCTGGCAGCGTAGTAGCATATCACGCAAAGAGAGAGGAGGGGACTGGGGGCGTGTACAGTGTACACAGCTAGCCTGGCGTAGCATAGTAGTATAAGAGAAAGGCGCAGCGAAGAAGAGGGACTCTGGGAACGGAGTTCACCGTCGCCACAATTGTGTTGCTCAGAAAACGTCTTACAAAAGAAATAATATCGGGCATCAATATTTTCCTGTTGAAAAATAGGCGATTCCCGCACCTGGTAATATAGTGGAGGGAAAGAAGGGCGCCGTCCGCCCACCCGTCCTTCGAAACGAGAGAGCCCCTCCCCTCCCCCTCAGCTGCCGCCTCCTCCCCTCCCTTTCCTAGCCATGTTCCACTTCCTTTCTTTCTCCCCAGTTCGGCCCTTGGCCCAAGAGAGTCGGGGGCGACGGCGGCGGTGGAAGGCTAGAGGGGGAAGGGGCTTCTCTCTCTCTCTCTCTCTCTCTGCAATCAACAGGAAAGCAGGAGCATAGGGAGAGCAGAAGAGAGGAAAGGGGGACTTGGCCTCAGCCGGTGCTGTGAGTCGACGGCCCCTGGGCGAAGGGGGCGGAGGCGGAGGAGGAGGGGATCGAAGGGGACCCTTCCCCCTTCCTTCCCCCGTCTCGAGGGCGCACAAGCGAACGGAAATAGTAGAGAGGGGGAGGAAGGGAAGAGGAGGAGGGGAGGGGGAATCGACTGCCGCAGTCGCAGTCGTCGTCGATCGGGGGGACGATCACACCTATGCGCGGCGCAGCGTTGTTGCAGCCGCATCAACCGACGCCGCCGATAGCCCAATAGCGGCTACTGCAGTAGCAGGACCAACCGCCGCATCAGGTAGGAGAGGGGTCTCGATCCCCCGACCTCCGCCGAAGCCGTCGCCATGGACAGGGACTCGCTCAAGCAGCAGATCTCCAACATGCACTACCAGGCCAAGATGGAGCGGTGGCCGCTCTCCAAGAGCATCGAGGCGTGAGTTACAAAAGCATAACCAGCAAAGAATTTCCCAAACTATAACAGTAATAGTACGGTTACAAAAGTGGATCTTTTGTCCCTTGGGCGTTTCTCTTTTTTGTTCCAGTTTCAAGCAACCGAACTGGCTTTCTATTCCTTTCCGTGTCTGACACAGTAGGTTACGTGTACGATCGAGAGTACCAGGTACGCCGTACAATAGCGTACATTGACAGGGGGATAAGGATGGAAGGGGATTGAAAGCAAGGAGGGATAAGGGAAGGAAAAGAGGAAGGATCGGAGGGGGAGAATACCATACAGATGAAAAGGTGGGCACAGCACATCTTCGACGCTTCCTTTCCTCTTTTTTGGAGCCACCGCGACCGAGCCCATATCCTCCAAGCCTGCTTAGCTTCCAATCCAATTGGTCCCTGCCTACCCGCCTCCTCCTGGAAAAAGGGGGCCCCTCTTGCATGGAGAGGAGGGGGCTCGTTCGCTGGAGCGTGCGGTGGGTTCGTCGGCGTTCGGGCGGTCGGTCGGTCGGTCGGTGGGTGGGGCGGGCGGCGGGTCGGAAAATGGGGGGAGGAGGTGGAAGTGAGGTAGGTGGGTTGAGGTTGGGTAGGCAAGACCAAAGGAGGGAAAAGGCCCTTTTCTCCCTCCCTCTCCCTCCGCCTCTCTCGCCTCATCGAACAGTCGCCGCCTGGAGAAAGAGGAAGGAGGAGGAAGAACGTAGGCATGGGAAAAGTCCGGTAATCCCCAAAGTTTGTTTTGCCGCCGACGCTCCCTTCTACCACCTACCCCTATATTGAGGACAACTTTCAGGGGAGAGAAGGGGTTCTCTCCTGGGCAAAAGAGAAAAAGGCTTTTTCTTTCTTATTGGCGAATCCTTCGCCGAAATCCGGCGTAAGGAGCTGGAGTAGAGGAGAAGGCCCTTATCCCCCTTTTCTCCTCCTCCTCCGCCCAACTTCATCGTTGATCCTCATTCTGCGTCTCAACCCCTTTCCCCCCATTCGCTTCCCCGAAAAGCAATCCAAACATTTGGGCGAAAACGGAACGGGGGGAAACTGGGGCGAAACGTACTTCTTCTAGCTCCTTTTGTACCTTCTTGGCTGCCTGCTTTTCTATTCAGGCTCCTCCTTCCTATAAACGGCCGATGGTGGGTGGTTACGGCAAGCAGTTTCCCCTCTTCAAGGCAGAGTGGGATGCTTTCGGGGAGAGAGAGGGGGGGGAGCGGATCCCAAGAGCAAACACTTCAGAAACCGCGAGTTTGATCCCAGCTGAGCCCCGCCTGGCAACGGCAACAACAGTCGTTGTAGGAAAGTCGATCAAATTGACCGCCGGCGCAAACAGTTGGGAGGAGCGGAAATGGAGCGAGAAACCCAAAAGAAGGTGGCGATTCTAGGATCCCTCTTTCCTGAGACCCTTTGCTCGGCAAGACGGAGGGGGATTCCTCTTAGATGGAAATGGGGAAAGTATGCAAATCCCCTCTCCTCCACCTCCTTTGATAACAAGGAGGGAATCTTTCAGCACTTTCCATCTCAAGGAAGACAAGGCTGATTAGCGGCGGCTATCCGTCTTTTTTTTTTACCCCCCGCCCTTGTCAGCGTCCCATCTCTGTCCCCATCGCGTGCGAGGCATGGGGAGCGGAAAGTACTGTAGGGCTCCTGCAGCGTACTTCTGTCGCCAGCCGCGAGAAAGTTTTCCCGCAGATTCGACATATTTCTCCCCGGGAACTTTCCTCCCCTCCTGGAATCTGAATTGACGGATTGCCCTGGTATGTGATGAATAGACGTGGAATGGCCGCAGGAACGGCCCTCGTCCGTCAATATCGGAGCTACCGTGAATTTGAACAATGTTGGAAACACTCTAATAGTCACCTTCGCGTGACCCTAAAAGAGGCCGAGTGTCAATATAATGCCTGTACTTGGTGGTATCTAACCGTTCCGGGAAGTACCTTTTCTGCCCTCCAGGGAAAAAAGGACAACTTTCCCCGTAACTTAACCTACGCTCCCCCCCAAGAGCTTAAGAACGGGCGAGAAGTTTGCAGAAGAGGGGGGGATCCAGGGAAGACTTTTTCACAGGCGAATTTTCGAAACTCTAGAGCCTCCACGAAAAGGGGCCTCCTCGTTGGATGATCTTGGAGCCTCCACCACAACAGGCAAAATGCCCCGACTTGAGAGGGCCTAGGGTAGGGAGTTTTCCTCGAGTGCCTTCTTTCCGCGTAGTATACCTACTTCTTCTTTTCTCATGCATTATGAAGGAGCTTCCTTCCCTGCCACTTCTCCTCTTCCGCCTCCTCTCCCGTTTTCTGAGCACATCGCGGAAAAAGAAAAAGGGGCCTCTTTTTTCCACGACGACGACGGCTTGTTGACAGCTGCTCTGAAGCCACTTTTCTTCCCCCCCTCCCTTCAGCTGTCGACACACATATTTTCCGACAAGATTTTTCTACCTTGCTTTTTTCATGTAAGCAATAAAGTAGGAAAATACCGTAGTGGAGAGCAGAAGCAAGCTGGAGAAAAATCGATGGATATTTGATTAGCGTCCACGCGATTACACGAGCGCACCGAGGGGCCCTGGTTGAAAGCGCTGACTGGCTTGGACGGCGGCCGGTGCAGATATTCAAGTAGCTCAGCAGTTGTGAGCAAAGTCTCCTTCCTCCTGGCTAATACCCTTCCCTTCTTCTTGCTCTATTACACTGTAGTTCATGAAAGAAACATGGAGAAAGTCTTATCATTGCTCGTCCTAAAGCTATAAAATTATTTGAAACAATCCGGTAGCCAAGGGAAGAATGTCAAAGTTCACATAGATGGCATCTCCGTCGTCATTGTAAATGTTGCACTGCCTTCCCTTGGGCACTGATTGCACCGCAACTTTAGTGCGTACACCGCGGATAGCTCAGGTCGTCAAAAAAGGGGAAATTTTTTCCTCCAACGAAAAGGCCAGGGCCTAAACAAGTTTTTTTACGGGCACTATTCTCTTTTTATTCTTTTGGGAATCCTGCCGTTCTATTATTGCTGCAATGCGGCGGCGGCGGAGAATCTAGAAGAGCGTCCAGAATGAAAGTAATTAAGTCACGTGACTCGGACATCAATGTTTGTTACACGAAGGGTGTGCCCAGTAATGCGGAAGGATCCGCTACTGCGCATTAGTACAAACAACGGAAAAAGGTACGTAAGTGGACATATTATGACTTTCCCTGGACAAATATCAGGGAAAAGTAGCTGCCTCCGCCGAGGATACCTACCCTTCTAGGGGTTCCTCGGAGGGGACAGTCACGCATGTGTGTGTGTGTATATGCACATGCCGGTAAAGTGAGCGCGGGGGGGCTCAGCAGAAGCGCATGGCGACTGGGCGATCGTGTGGGCGGGAAAGAGGAGAAGAAGTAAGGGGACTAGCCGGGCTGCGGTGGGATATGGGATTTCGGATATTGAATTTCCGCTGTCCATCCGGTCTCCTACACTGGTGCCCATAGGTGTGCACAACAGACCGGAGGACATCTGAGCTTCTACGTAGAGCGCACAGAATGTTGATTTACAAGCTGGCTGCGTGGTCCTTCTATGTGTGTCTGCCCCTATCTGGCAGCCGCCTCCTGTTTCTCCTCTTCCCCTTGGCCTCCTTGCTTCCCCTATGGCTGTTTCCAGGTGAGACATTGGCCCAAATCTTAACGCAAATGTCCTTTTATTGTACACTGTACAGTAGGCCTATGAAAATCGGCGAATCTCCCTTGCTCCTAGATACTCCTTGGTCTCTTTCTAAAGCACAATTGGGCTTGGTGGAGACACGGAAGTACTACCGTATAGAGATTGAGGCGAGAAGAGACGTTTCGCATTATTACAATCGAAAAAGAAAATTGTTTCACAATGCTCAGCCATGTGGTGACCCTTCTGACCACGAGCGAATGTCGACCTCCTCCTCCTCCTCCTCTTTTTCGGAGGGGGGCGGCCTCTGAGGCCGAAACAACTGCGGGCAAAAGAAAGAAAGAGGCCGCGCCATCCGTTTTATGGGGGTGAGGCGGCGGCGGTCGGGGCTACTGTGCACAGACCCTTGTGCAGGGTGGGTTTCCGCTGAAAAGGGGGAGGAGAAACAATACGGAGAAAAACCGGCAGGGAGGGTACAGGTAGTACGGTGATACGCAAAAAGGAAGACCAGAGAGGAGGATGTCAAAGGGCCTCTCTGAGCCTGAGGCAGGATAGACAGCTCCGGCATAGCTCGTGGGCGGAGGAAGGGGGAAAACGGCATAGCTGTTCTTGGACGGACGGAAAACTTTTACAAAGTCTCACAATTATGTGATCTCAATTGGGCGCACTGCAAAATAACGTCTTTTTTTAAAAAAAAGTGGAGAAAGACCCCTAAACGCAAGCAGCAAAACTTCTACTTTCACAGTTAAGAAGTTGGTGAGGGCCAAAGAAAAGAGGGGGACCCCCATCCCAAGCATTTGGAGCTGGCGGGAGACCGACCGACCATCCTTCGCCTTCTCGCACTCACCAAGAGGAGGGAGGAAGAGGAGGAAGAGGACGCCAGCCCCATTTTCCAGCTCTGTCTTCCCCACTCTCTTTCTCCCCTTTCGCTCCACCGGCGAATGGAAGGAGGACGGGTATGGGAAGGAATGGGGGAGGGGGAGCGGCGAGAAAAGAGCCCCCCAAAAAGCCAGGAGGAAAAAAAACCTTGCTTTGGTGTCTTGTCTGCCATGCCCCTTTTTCCCGAATTTACCGAATATAATGAGACTGTTCAGTCCCACCCCCAGAAAATTTGAGGAAATAAAAAGGTCAGAGCCCAAACAATTACATTTTTTGACATTTTCCTTTTTACAAACCTTGAAACTGGATGGATTTCGACCACTCTTGCACGTTGCGACGGACGGAGGCAGGCAAGCTATAGCCTCTTCTCCTCCAGAAAGCGACTTGGAGAAGAAGGCTCCCAAGACACCAACCCCCATCCTCCCTCCCTCGACCCCCCCTACCCAACAGTCACCCAAGCCAGACCCCCCTCATAAGACCCTTCCACTTCTTTTCCTTCCAGATCTGCCAGCAGAACTACTGTACGTACGTGTAGGAGGAGAGGGAAAGAAAACTAGAAAGAAAAAACTTTCGCCCCCTTCCGTTTCCTCCCCCTCCCAAAAAAACCCAAAGTTTTCCCCAGCCGCCCCCACTTCCCCTCAAGAAAGAGAAGAGTACGAAATTTCCTAATCCTCCCCCCTCTCCACCTCCTCATTTTGGGATGGCGACCGCCCGTCTCATTTTCTGAGCGAATTAGGAGAGGAGAAGAGTGGGAAGGGCCGTCTGCTGGCGGGCATCGGAAACTTCTTACGGAGAGATTTGCCGACTTTTTCGAAGGCTATGCCGATTCAATCGTAATAATTCCCTTGCTCCAACGGCGGTCACTTGGCATCTGGAATAAATTAGGGTCAAGTCTAGCCCGTCTACAGTGCAAAGGGGCTTGGTAGTGGAGCTAAATTGAGCCTGTGGAGAACCTCCTCCAATTTCGGGACAGCCTGGACCTGACCTGACCGCTATGGCTGGTCCCTCTAACAATGTTCCACGCCTGGACTTATTCCAACTTCTGCGAAATACGTAGTCCAGTCTCGAGAAAAGGTACCTTCTACTTCAAGTGCGCATACGTACATGTCCCGCTTAGAGAGGATGTGGGGAAAATCCCGACAGGGTTTTTATTAACTCCGACTGTAAGCCGTAGAGTGGGACTTGAGAGTGGGGAGAGAGAAAGAGGAGGGAGATGGAAAGGGCGGAATTCAATTTCTGGGCCTGTCGAGAGGAAAGGGGAAAAGAGAGAGACAGCGCGGAAGTCAAGAAAGGCCTTCCCTTCCCTCACCCATTTTCACTCCTCTTTCCCCATGGTTTCATATTCGCCAGGTCACCGAAACCGAAAAACCAAGCTTCACGCACATGTAAGAAGAAGAACAAGGCCGTCGGGAAATCCTGTACCGAGGTTTCTCTCCATGCACACCAAGAGGCGAGCGGGGAAAACCATTTCGCAGCCTTGGAGGAGGACTTGGTTTATATTGTTTTTCTTCCGTCTGCCGGATCTTCTATAGTGAGCTACGGAGAGAGAAGGACTTTAAAATAGTTCCTTTTCTCCCCATTCCCCCTTTCCTGCCTCTCCCCACCACCCCATAACCGGCGGCTAGAAAAGGGGGAAAAGAGACGGGATCGTCACAATCTCCCTCTGTACCCCCTTCCCCCCCTTTCCAACAAAAGTATACGTAGTATAGTATAGTTCAGCCTCTGTACCAGAGGCTTGATTATATTGTTTCGGAAATGTTGCTGGACTTTCAACTTTCCGAGGATACGCTTTTGCATCGGTGGATGCGAAAAGAGGAAAAGCAATTCTTTCTTCCTTGAATGCTCTTTCAAAATATTTCGTCCACGCTTTTTTTGTGCAAAACGGAGGGAAATTGCAATGGGGGAAATTGAGCGCGTTTAAGAAGGAGAGCCGTTAACATTCCTTAGGCAGCGGCTTTTGTAGAAAAATTTCTCCGAGCAGAAGAAATGCGGAATGGGCCCTTTTCTCCTGTGTGAAGTGCAAAATCTCTTGCGAGGTGTCAACTTTAGCCCAAAAAGAAAGACAAATGGGTTCTTTGTCAGCTTGGTCCCTTCCTCTCCTTCTCACCTATCTTAGCTTGACAAGGGGTGGGAATGGGAACATCAAATTTTTGTAGATAGTGGGTGATCTCACGTCTAAAATGCGTTTTCCGGAATATGGACTTCATCCATGCTCTCAAAAACACGTTTCTTTTTTCTGTGTGGGAGGGCGGTGTATTCCCCCATCATTTTCAAGCTTCGAAAACCGGGGTACCCAACTACCCATCTATCGGGCGGGGGCACGTTTTCTTTTTTATGCCGATTCCGAGCAAAACATGGACTGAAATGGGTTCAACAAATGCGACTTTGATACGCCATTTCGGAAACCATGAACATCTTGGAGACTCTGAATTATTTATATTTTTAAGAGGGGGGCTCCTCGCCCTCCTCTCACCCCGCCAAGATAAGGGAAGAAGGAGGCCCCTCTCCTCTTCCTCCTCCTTTTCTTCCCATTCCGTTGCTCGCCCGCTCGGAAAAGAGGAGGAAAAGCCCCCTCTCCTCCTTTTCTTTTTTGATGGCTTTTCTTCCTCCGTTTCCGAGTGGTTGGCGGAAGCGTGGAGAGAGAGAGAAGGAGAGGAGAAAGAGACAGCTCTTCCCTCCGATTCCTTCACAGGCTCCAGACATGGGGGGGAAGTTTGCATCGGGATTTGACAATGACTCCAGCGCCCAAAATGGCAACAACGGGGTGGGATGGAGGATATATATACAGTATAGGAGCCTTTATTCAAGGACGGTTGGCGAAACCAATTCTGGGGAAGGAAGGGGTGCCAGAGGAGAGGGGAAAACTTCCAAAAGAGTATCCTAAATGGCCAGAGGCAACGGAAAAAATGAGAGACTTCTTTTTCGAAAGCTGACTTTGAAAAAAGGGAGGTCGGTTCTTCTCGCCATTTTTTGAACAAGTCTTTTCCGTAGCGGAAACGCGGAGAAATATTTCCATTTGATTTTTTTCCTATCAGTACCTTGTAATGGAGAAAGAAAATTACGAAATTAAGTCAATCTTTTTTTATTTATTCTTTCAGGATGAAGGAGTACATTGAGGAGCACGAGAAGACTGACCCTCTGATCCACGCCCCGGACAAGAAGAACAACCCCTGGATGGAGAAGGGAAAGTGCAGCCTCATGTGAAGAGGATAAGAGGAAGAAGAAATCATCATGGGTTAGCCCGATTTCAAGAAAAAGAAGATTTGACCTTTTTTGTTTGTTTCAGTTCCTTTGCAGATATTATTTCGTGATTTGATGTTACGGAGGCGTATAAGGATGCCCTCCCTCACCTTGGCAAAAAAAAACAAATTCGATTTCACCAACATCTGGAAGATTTCCCTTCTGTTTTGAAGTTTTGAAAGTATGGAAATTTCAACAAAAAAATCTGGACTTATAGTGGCCAGCCAATAGCAAAATTTTCCCCTCCACCCTCTTTTTTGGATGCTATGCTGTAGGTAGAAAGAAAAGAAAGAAAACCAAGCCCCCCCTTCACCTTGGAAAAAGCAGTATGATCCAGGTTCAAGGAAATGTACTACATCCCCCTCCTTCTTCTCCCGGAAGCATTGTACATAAAGTAAACACACTACAACTACACTCAAAAAGAGCAGACATGAAAAAAGCTACTGCTACCGAAAAAAAAGAAAACCAGAAAAAAACCAGAGTTCGTTAAAGCCGGTCGAAAAAGAAGAAAAATCTTTCTTTCCTTGGAAACTTTTTCCTCCCCTCTCTTTTCTCTAAGGTTAATTACTATCCTCCTTAACGAAAATAAGGTACGAAAAATATTTGTCGCCATTCAAGTGAGACGTTTTTTCGCCCGTAATTCCCGGAAAAAATACATGTGAGACGCCATTTAAATCGCCATCAAAGGAATAGCATTAAGGAAAAAACCATCTCTGTTCCACTTCTAACCGTTACTATACTTAACATCACCGTTCAAGGAAGAGCAGCCATCACAAGAAAAGAAAAAGATCAAACATCCCCCAAAGGAAATGCAGACAATAAAAGAGGAATGTTAATTTCTAAACTGGACGGCTTACACCGAATTTCTTTGCGGTCGCGCTACAGAAAAATGTTTACAAACGGATGTTTGTTTTCTGAAAACTATTAGATTCATTGCGGAACCAGAGATTAGTGTTGGTGTCTTCTACACCACCTTTTTGCTGCATTGTACCGTACGTGCTATGTGTGCAACTCAAATCCTTCAGGTATTCTTAAAGAGGTTTCGTGAATCATCTCTGTATATCTTGCGTGGTTAAAATTATTCTTTTTGGACTTTAACATGTCTATCAATTTATGCACGTACTGTTGGCACCTAGTACTAATTGTAATGATACAATTTTATTACACGGTGTAAGCAACATTCAAGAAAAGAGAACGTCGATTGTTGGCTGTTGCTGTTTATTCCCCTGAGTTATCTTTTCCGCAGCAGATATCGTAATTTTGTCTGAAATAATTGCGGTAATGTTGCGTGTTGCTTTTTATATTTATGGACAGGGGTAACGAGATAAACTACGACACTAGTCCTACGTTGTAGATCATCGAAATGAAAGAACTCCGCTGAGAGCATGGCTACTAGCCCATTAATGCGCCCCATTCAGAGACGAAGGGAAGTCCCGTGACGGGAAACGCTCCAGAAAACAAGAACAGAAGCCCCGCACGAGAGCATAGACAGCGAGTTGTAGTAAGTTAGGTGTGTTGAGAGACGCCTCCAGTGAAATGGGTTGGCCCCATTCGGTGTAGTACAGAGAGCAATAGAATAGAGATGCAATAAATACAAAGAGGAAAAGAGAAATGGAGGACAAAGAAGGCGGGGTGGCTAATTTTTTTTTAAAATTGGAACAGGTTCTCGGCAGAGAACAGCAAAACTGTTCAATAGGATTGCTTACCATGAGAACGTACGCAGAAGTCTGGAAAGAAGATCTTCTATCGACCTTTTCTTGCAGTACGGTGGCATACAAGGAGGGAGGAGGAGCGAACAAAGAGCCCTGGATCCCCTTTCCTTTTCCTCCTCCTGCTTCCAACTCCTTAATCTAGTCCCCCGCGCCGCCGCCGCCGCCGCCTTCCTCATCCCAGAGGAGGAGGAGCCTCCGACAAAATCGGGTCTCCCCACTCTCAGAGCGCACAAAGTTCCTGCCACGGTTTTAAACGGTTCTTTCCCTCCCCTTTTCTCTCTCCCCCTTTACTTCTAGTCCCAAGGGAGCTAGGCTCTCCTCCTCCTCCTTCCTCTTGCTTTGAGGGGGCAGCAAACCCAATAAAACGCTCGATATATACGGCTCTCTACCAAGGAGAAAGAGGAGATGCTGTGAAAAGAAAAACACTTATTGGACAATCGAATTCCCCTCCTCGTTTTTTTAATTGTTCAAAATTTAAAAGACAACATGCCGTTTTTCGTAAATGGAGGCTTTGTACAGCCTTCGTGAATTCCTTTTTCCGTCCGTGAGAGATCTCCCCTTTCCTGAATCGCCGTCTACCTTTTGCCGTCCAAAAGAGGGGGAAAAGTACGGTCGTCGTCGGGGAAAACTTTTTCCTGTTCGCCCTCGCCCTCCTCCTCCTTTTTGCAGCGAATATTCAAGGTCGTGGAAAGAGATGAAAGCCTTCTTCTTCGTGTTGCTAACAAGGTATGTCTGATCAAAGACTAATATTGCCAAGTTGACTTTGAGTGTTGGCAGACATGTTGTACTCTTTCCCGAAACTCTGCAAATCCGTCCGTCCGTGCTACTTTCTACGTCTTCTTGTCCCTCTCGTTCGCTGGGGGAGCTCGTTGCTGCCGCAGCGAAAGGATAGAGGGGGGATATGGAAAAGGGGGGAAGGGGGGAATTTGCGAAAAAAAATGGGAAAAAAGTACGCGTACGAGCTAGCAGGGCCTAGAATGGCAGCTATGGAAGAGCCATGCCATAAGGGGAGATATGGCTCCTCTTTCTCCTCCGCGCCCGCTCACCCCAAGCAGCCGAAGGAGGACGATGAACCTAAGGCCAGAAGGAGAAAGCAGAAAAAATTCCGGGGTTTCCTGACTCCAGACAGGAAAAAAACTTTGGGCATAAAACCATTCTCCTATGCAAAATGTCGAAGTTCTGGGCTACAATATGCAGTTGGGTTTTCAGTAAGTTCTGGCTTTGCAGAGAAAAAGTAATGAAAGCAGCCGCAAAATCGTCCTGTCCTTTAATATAATTTCACCTGTGATCTCCAGTCGAAATTCATACCCATAGCGCTCAACGAGAGAGAGAGAAAGAGGTTTTAAAGTGGATGAAAAGGGCGGGAAAGACGGAAACGCCACCCGCGAAAGGGGATGGGGATGAGGATTTAGGAAGAAAGGGAATAGGGACAGACCGCGGCAGCTTCAAAATGAGCAGAAAGGCCCACTTCTCTCACATGTATACATGAAGGGAAGCGCACTGCGAAAAAAACACAAAAGAGAAGGGCCAGCAGCAGCTTGGCCCTTTTTGTGCTTCGCGATGTTGAGCACCGCGCGGCTTTTAAAGCGGCCGCAGCCACACCCTCGTTTCCCCCCATTCTGCGAGAAGAGGGAAAAGATGAAGAGAGAATGCCCGCAAATTAGATTTCGGGGCGCGTCGGCGAGAGAGAGCGTAGTAATCTTTTTGGGGTTTTCCGACGACGAGCGAGGCAGAGAGAGAAAGTACTAGAGAGAGCGAGAGTTAGGCGGTTGGTTGCTCAGGTTTCTCTTCCAAGAATGAGACAAGCGCGAAAACCCGGGAAATAAAGAAGAGAGAAGGGGTGGAGAGGAAGTGGACCCCTCCTCCTTGTCCGTCCTCTTGTTCTTACAGTGTTTGTCCACAACTTTCCTCGCGTCGGCCTCTTCCTCCTCCTCGATTCGCTGCTTGTTGCCTGCCGGCTTTTGCCGGTTGGCGGAGGAGGAGCGGGAGGGCAAAGCCAAGAAGAAGAACCTCCTTTTCTCGCTTCCTCGGAGGTGGAGGAACGAAGAAGGGGCCTTCCCCCGCCGTGTTCTTCACTGGTACCACCGCCGCTGCAGGCGAGGGAGGAGAGGGGAGGGGAGGCCCTCCTCCCTCGGCTGGATCGAAAGGGGAAGAAGTCGGGATCCCCCTTTTCTCCTTTTTCTTCCACCCCAGCGGGGGAGGGAAGGAAGGAAGGAAGGAGGGGGAAGGCCTCTTCCTACGGCTCCGAGGCCTCTCTCCCTCCCCCATCCTCCCTCCCCAGGCCGCCGCCGCCGCCGCCGCCGCCGCCACGACAACCATCTCCCTTTTCTCCTCGATCCCAAGAGAGAAAAGAGAGGAGGGGGAAGACCTCTCGTCGTCGGTCGGGCGCCCCTCCCTTCCCCCTCCCATCCCTCCAGTCTGCATGATGCGGCCACCCCGGACTACTCGACTCTGACTCTCGTTCCAAGGAGGAGGAGGGAAAGTGGCCGCGCACCAACGATTTCCCGGCTTGACGTCAGCGAGACAAGGGACGTGAATTTTTGGCCTCCTCTGCTAAAAAAGGGTGCCTCTCCTAAAAACAGACTTGTGAAGGTGGAGGAGCGTCGACGACTCCTGACGGCGAGATTTATGCGCACTCCGCCGCTTTTATAGCCAGGTAAATGAAAAAGTTAGTGGGGGGGATAAAACTTTCCTTCCCTCGCTCCGGAGGGTGAAAAAGGAGGCTTCTGTGCTTTCCCTCAATTTCTGCGCTCTCCGTTCGAACGGAACGGGGTTTCCCTCTCTTCCAGCGCGTTTGCTTTTGCTGCAGCCCAACTTTTTTTTGCGGGAGAACCAGAGTTGCGAAGCTCGCGCGAAAAACTTTTTCTTTTCCCCGGACGGAAAGATATCCTTCTTCACAAAGCTGCGCACAGCACAACAGGAGGAAGAGGAAGCGTATTTCATGCGGAAGGAAAGCGCAGAAAAGGGCCTTCCTGCTACTCTCTCCCATACGGTATGGCTACGCGAATACTCCCATAGGTGGACAATTGTGCACGTACAATACGTACAGGTTACCCTAGGGAGTTTTCTAGTAGGGACTAGGAAAAAAACAATTTTCGAAATCACTACGTGGAAAATTGATACAAAACACCGGAAGTAGAGGATCACCTATGGCTCCCCAGTGCTTCTTTCTTTATCTAGCTCCTTTTCTCTATTTGGAGGGGGCCTTCCCTCACCCTTCCATTCCCTCTGTGTAAATAACGTGCTTTCCACCTTTTTCTTTCCCCCCCTTGCTCGGTCTGGTTGGGTGGGCCCACACACAGTCGTCGTCTGAGGATGTGAGCGGAAAACGCAATCAAGGCTCCCTCCCCTCTCTTCTCAGACCACAAGCCCTCCCCCCTCCGCCTCTTGAGGACTCACGAGGAGAGAGCAGGGAGGGAAACCTCTTTTTCGCCACGTCCTCGAAAGAGGATGGAGGAGGGGAGGGCCTCTTTTTCGAAATTGAGGTCCCGCCCCCACACACCCTCTCCTCGCCAACTTCGCAGGGGCCCATATTGTCGCCCAAGGCCTTCACGCATTTCGCAGAAACCCAAGAAAAAGAAATGGCTCCTTCCCTTCTTTACTACTTAACCCAACCTTGTGTACGTATGAAAGAGGCATTCTTCGCTCCCAATATCATGCGCGACATTTTCGGGCTCCTCATTAATCACAGTTGGTACGTCAGCAGGGCCCCTCTCGCGTCGATCGTCGGCCTTAAAAACAGCGGAGACGACGACAACATCCTCGGGAGAAGGGATAGATAGGCTTGGGCGGACGGGCGGGCAACTGAGCGTGATTAACCGACCGACGCAGCAGAAGACCGCCCATCGAGGCTCCACAGCCGGCAGCCAGGTATAACAATTGCCCAAAAGTTTCTACGTTTCATTAGTGGCAAGTAATAACTAAGCATTTTTTGCCTTTATTCCTTTTTGTTTTGAAGTAATATACGTACATTAAATACACTGTGTTATTTCCTGCAAAACATTCGTACATGTTGTATTTCTGTATCGTGTACCGTGGCATATCTCCCCTCCCAGGAGACGCAAGTGGAGAGCCGCCTTAGAAAAAAGGAGGAGGAGAAACTGGTGGCGGTGGCTGCGGTGTCCAATGCGGCGTCGGAAGCTGGAGCGGAGTGAGACAGACAGAAAAGAGACGGAAACCGACGGAGAGGGGCCTTATAGTAGTAGAACAAGATAAGGAGCGGCCACCACCCACGGTGGGCCCGATGCGGAATACTCTACACGACGCCGCCACCAACCAACCAACCATGCCGATATAAAACAGGGACAAAAAGAAGAACCAAGGACAAAAAGAGATCCTCAATCGGCGGTAATGGGGAAAAGGGAGAAAGAGACGCCACATCGCATCACGCTCCAAATGTGGATAAAGCGGCTTTCGGGTGCATCCGCCACTACACTAATTAGCGCAGTAGCTTTCCCACCAGCGCACTTCAATTAGGGGCGGGCAGGCGCTGCTTGCATGAAAGTAGGGGAAAAGGAAGAGGAAGAAGTGGGACAAAAAAGCATCAGGATGTGCTGCCGGGCTCCCTCCACCTGCTGCTTCCTCCTCGATGTGGAGGAGGGGGCGGACGCAGCGGCAAAGGTGCTGGGGGCGGCCTCCTTCGCCGCCACCATGGCGGCAGCCCTTGCAATTGAAAGGTGCAGCAATGCATGATGAATTTCTTTAGGCTTTCGGCAATCTTTTTTCTCACTTACTCATCTACTCACGCAGGGGCGAGGAAGGAGCGGAGTTGTGCTGCGTTGCGGCGCTGACTTTGTCACTGTGCACGGCGCTCCTGGCGGTCGCTGTGCGGCGGCGCAACATCGCGATGCTGGCGGCGTGGCTGGCGGCGGCGGCGGCGCAGCTGGCGGGCTGCGCAGCTCTACTCGCCGCCTACGCCTGGAACATCGGCTGGAAGCACCCGACCGAGGTGCAGCTGGTGTTCGAGGGGTTCGGAGTGGTAGCCATAGGTGAGGGGGGAAAATACATTGACTAAGAAATTGATATATTTCATTTCGTTTCCAGTGTCTTATGCGTATCTGTGGGCCGTCATCCTTACCTTCCGGCGGCAGGTGAGGGACTGCATGACTGTTAGTCAGAGGAGCCTTATTCGAACCGTGTGACGAAGATGCAGCAGCCATTAAAACGTGAAGATGAAGACAGAACCAACCAAGTATTGTGCAGTGCACCAGAGCTACCAAACAGTGCCAAAGAAACATGTGACTTTACAATACCCCCATCATGCAAACTGGAAAACAAAGGAACGGACTATGAGGATTTTTCTGAGTTTTTTACGTGGGGGAAAAAAAATGAAGCCGCACATTACCACTACATGCTTCCTTAAAATTGCTGGAGAATCGTTCTATTATCTCACAATTCCGTACGCCTGCTTAAAAAACATAGCTTTGACCTTCCGATGCGAATAAATATGGATTGCGGTATCTAATAATGGAATTTCAAGTCAGTTTTCACAGCCGATTGTTGGACTTTCTTGTTTTCGCAGTAGGTTTCATCCCCGCCGTTTCTTCTTCATATCGCATACATTTATTTTGATTGCCACAGTTCTGACTCGGCGATCAGGGGCGTAACCACTTTGCGTATCACTAGGTGCGACTCTTCTGGAAAGAATTTTTAAAAGCGTAACATTCTCGCCGTACTCTGCATGGGTGGGATACTGTTTTTGACACAACTCACCGCTGGTGGCCGTCTGCGATGCCAGCTGTGTGAAGGCCCCCACCACCTGCAGGAGGGCGCCGCGCGGGCCCCCAGGGACCTTCTCCTTGAGGGAGGCCACGTTCTTCCCCTGGCGGACTATTAGGCGGCCTTTGCTCTTATTTCCAAGGGCTGCGTTGTATTCCTGCACCAGACGATCGAAGAGAAGCACCTGCATGGCGGGGGAAATTGTGTGAAAACCGAGCGACATTCTGGAGGCAAATAAATGCATGCCTTAAAGATGAGCCTCTTGGCGTCCGAGTCCTTGTAGTGGAAGAGTACGTCATTCCTTGTGTCCATGTGCTTGAGCGTGGAGGGGACGTTCCAAAAGCGGTTGGTGGTGATGACGGGCAGCCCGCTGCACTCCTGCGCGCCGAAGCCGGTCACGAAGACATCCTCCAGGTGGAAGAAGGGCAGGAGGAGGAGCTTCTGGTAGAGGCAGCGGGCGGCGCCCAGTGTCATGGCGTATCCGGCGCCACTCAGGGTGGGAGGGTAGTGCCCGCCGCTGAACATGTACGAGGGGCAGGCCCACTTGTCGGTGAATTTCTTTCCCCGCGCTTTCTCTGAGATCTGGATTGGCTTGGGGTCCCTTCCCAGGGTGCGGCCAAGGAGGAAGTCTCCCTCCGGGCTCCGCCGCTCCAGCTGCTTGAGCATTTTTGAGAGCGGCAGAAGGTTGACGTACGAGTCGTCGTCCAACTTGAATAAGTACCTCGGAGGTTTCTGGAAATTAGAAAGCACCTGAACTTTTGACCCATAACACCATTATTACGTTTCCGTGTTTTTTAAGTGCTTTAACAGCGGGAAATCTTTCTTTAACACTACCTGAATTCGCTTCTCCAGCGAGAGAAAAAACTTAATGGCGAGCATTGACTTGAGCGTGAGGTTGTTGTAGTGGTCGACGACGTCTGCCACCAGGAGGTCTCCTCGCAGATCGGCCTCCTCGCGCACCTTGTCGGAAATGCCGCCATCTTCTTCATTGGGATCTCTCCCGAGGAGGAAGACGAGGGTGGAGTTGTGTCGGCGAAGGTCCAGCGCCCAAGTGTCACGAACGCTCTGCCTGAAAGAAAAAAAAGCTTGATGATGTGTCCATCAAGGAATTTAGACTTATTTTATGTTTTTTTGCACCTCTGCACGGCCGCCCCGGGCGAAGAGAACACCACGAAGGCGATTCTGAAGACTCCCGAAGCTGTATCGTCATCGCTGCTGTTGCTGCTGCTCCACTTCGGCTCGAGCAAAAAGCCCGAGCGGACGTACTTTGCAAGGTCCCTGACCTTCCCCGGCGGCCACCCCTCCACCACCGGGCCCTTGTACAAGTTCGGGTCGGAGTGGACGAACGGGACAACCTTGACTGACTTGCCGCCCTTTTTGGCCTTTCGCACGTCAACCAAGTCGCCGAAGAGCTTGCCGGAGAATCCCCTGAAGGCTACTGTTGCCGTGTCCGTGGGCGCTGGCGGCGGCGCTTTGAGGGCGGACGAGGAGGCCGAGGCGCGTCGCGGGGATCGTGGGTCTCCTGCCTCGGGGGCGAGGAAGCCGGCGTCGGCGAGGAAACCGACCAAGGAGAGGAGCGTCACGGCGGAGGCAAAGACGATGGCCAAGGCCTTGGACTTGACGAGGATGCAGAAAGGATGTTGCTGCTGCTGTTGCTTCTTTTGATGCTGTTGCTTCTTTTGCTGCTGGTGCTGGTCCTTCTTCTTGGAGACAGTTTTCATAGCGGATGTTTCGTACGATGTGACCAAACGGAGTAACAGAGCACAACGACTGGGGCATCGCAGCATATCCCAATTTCGAAACCAAATTCGCTCGCTTTCACACGCTGTCACTTGATCCCGAGTATTTTTTCCAAGGACGCACACGCAATTGACGGATTTTCCAGAGCCGGTGTTCGAAAAAAATAGGAAAAAATAACGAAGCGGGAATTCCGTCAAGTAAACGATGAAACAAACACTGGTACCGTACTATGCACATGCCAACTATTCAGCAAAACAAGGGGGAGTACCCAAATCACAAGGAAGCTTGGTAGCCATTAAAAAAGAAGTAATATTGATAAGTTTTCCTCTTCCCGCTCCCCCGCGCGAGGCGGAACGGAAGTGTGGCACTTATCACTCTTTTGCGCCGCATAGGACACCGTACTACTGTACATGAAAATGGGATGCGCCGGCGAGCAACTCTTTCTTTTTTTCCCCTTCCACGTCCTCAAACGCCGTCGCAAAAATTAACAGAACCGGTTCCAATCCAATTCCCAGACTACACAAAGGGGCCTCTCCTCCGGTGTCCTCTTCCTTCCTCGTGCAGTACATAATCCAAGGAGAGCTTGGCTGGCACTTTCCCCCCTCGTTTATCGTTCCGACGAAGGGGAACATAATTCCGCCGTCCGCCCGTTTTGCCACATAAAAAGAGGCCGTATTTCACGCTACTTAATTGGAAGGGGACCTCGCAGCGGCGGCATAAAACATTTCTTCTTCGCGACCCTCCTTCCTTCTTCTAACGAGTTCACTGCGCATTTGCTTTCATGTCGCTTCAAGATTCGCGAATTTTGGCGACAATACATTTCGCCTTACAGCTACTACTGTATCCAGCTTATGACTGTCACCGCACATTTTTTTCCTTGCTGCCGCCACCCACCAGAGTCATTATTCGTCGTCGCAACCGCGACTGGCAGAGCTACAACAGAAATGGGGCGCATGTCGCTTTTTATCATGCGGACAGATCGACGCTGGGATCGAGGTCCTAGAAAGGATTTGTTCACTTCTTTTTTCACTAAAAGTCAATAAAACCTCAGAGATGTGTACATTCTTTTACAAGGGATGCTTGCAAATATATTTTTTTAAAGTTGGTTCAGAAATTGTTAGCTTTTCTATCGATTCGCTGCCGTCCGTCCGCTCCACATTCACTACGCACACACAGACTCGTCGGACGGACGCCACCGGAAAAAAGGCCATGAAAGTCCAAAAGGGAACCGAAGAGGAGAGAGACAGTGTGAGGACCGCCACTCAAAAATGAGTGGTGGTGAGAGTATGGGCCCCAATACCGCTGCTGTTGCGTGGCTTTTGTGGAAGCTGGTAAGGACTGCAGACTCATCTATCACCTACGTAGTACATGCAGTGTGGTACAGTAATTTTTTTTTAAAAAACCATAAGAGGTTTGGAATCACCCGCGGAAACTCATTTTCTTTTTTTCAAGTACTAGTGTGAAAGCACAAAAGGCGCAAGCGCCGTCCGCAAATACATTCACGTCTAATCAATTTTATTCTCTTGGGACCGCAAACGGAGGGTCGAATTTGAGCGATCCTTTTTGGGTTTTGCTTAACCACAAAAAATGCTTTCACTTGCCTACTACAAACGCGCTTGGTTCACGAGGGGAAAAAATTACCCGCTGTACAAAACGGGCTTTCTCGCCGCCAAGGTCAATCGGTTATTGTACATACAACGACGAAACATTCTACAGAGTACGAAGGCGCTCTCGCGTAAGTGGGGTCTGAAAGGCCAAGTAGTAGTAGTAGTAAAGCAGTATTTCGTCATCTTGGTTTCAGTCAGACTAACTATTCTACAAGTCTTGGTGAGGGGTGGGCGGGCATAAGAGGATAATGGAGCGGGTGTTTGAGTTGGCAGTCTTATCACTGTGATTCCGAAAATGCCCTACTATAATAAACCACGTGTGGGTTGGGAAAACGGAGTGTGCGGTCTAATTAGGTGCAGTCTACGCATATGGCCACCACCGGCTCGTCGCCGCTGTGCTTCCTGAAGCGGCCGAAGCCGTCCACTATTTCGATGGTCTGAAAGTGTAAAAGATTCATTTTGAATGAATGGCTTTAAGCATAATGAAAAAGTGAAAGTACCTGCTCGCATTCGCTTATTATGTCGCAGTACTCTCCGTCCGGTAATCTAATTTTTTTAAAGGAAACTGTGCAGTTGACAATTGCTATTGTACCGTATATTGCGGACTCACCCTGTGTAGAACCTCTCCCCCTTTGCCTCCCCTATGACTACGAACCCCCTTCTTCCCCTGGAGAAGGCCACGAGGTCGTCAGTGTAAACGTAATTGTCCATGGGCAGACCGGCCACAGAGTTGGCGAACTGGACTCGGAAATAGAGTAATGCGACAACGCTACTTTTTAGGGGCATATTTAATTCCTTGCGGCTTACCTGCACGAGGTTCATGATGCTGGGCCACCTGTGCTCGCAGATCCACTCTTTACCACAGCCGTCCTGACGTTCGATTTTTTTTAAAAATATATAGATTTATGAGGGGAAAGCAATATTTTGAGTGAATCAAAAAATCCATGCCTGCATGTCCACGTCGTACGGCGGCGGCTGGTCGCTGTAGGAGAAGTCGTATGAGGACATCACACGCTTGAAGCCGTAGACGTGGGCCAAATGATACCTGCATGGTTTTTTTCAAAAAAGGACTTTTTTAACGTTTGGGAAATTATGCGTTTTTTAGGAAATAGTGTAATACATACGCCGACGCCAGCTTGTACTCGTATCCG
>JAAUYJ010075712.1_pt1 | contig 23982 bp, 36 predicted proteins | sample 7278031 | NCBI WGS metagenome assembly JAAUYJ01 (sample SAMN14350222, study PRJNA611818) | marine sediment metagenome | isolation source: surface marine sediment (1.8m) | place: French Polynesia: Moorea | collected 2018-08 | reverse complement strand
CCACCAAGCCCACCCAGCTCTCCGCACAATTTCATCCACTTCAACGGCCACGTTCTCGGAAACGTAAAAAATTAGTTCTAGACAGTCCAAGTGCGGGGGGGGGATTTTTTCGGAGAAAATTATTGTTACTGGCGCGGAAAAAAAATGTCACAAAAAAGGCAGGTTGTTTTATTGTCACTCCGAAGTAGGTACAGTCTGGGTCCTTTGCTCAGTAGGCATGCTTCCGGATGTGCTTTGGCATCTTGTGAGCATTCATCAGGTCGCCTTTCTTCCTCTCGGGGCCACAGACAGCAGCCAGCTTCTTGTCCACAACGATCTTGTTCTTGTTCACTGGGCTTTGCAGGTTGTGCTTGTGTATGTAGACCCACATTTTCTTGATGATTTGGGCCCTGGTGCCCTGGCGGATCCCAACAACTTCATAGAGGGCTTGGTCAATGTTGAGAGTTCCTTTCTTGGCCTTGCCACCACCTGCTGCACCCTTCCCTGCTGCTCCCTTGGCGGATTTTTTGCCCTTGGCTGACTTTCTCTTCTTGGAGGACCTCCTGGATGTCTTTCTTTTTCTTGCCATTGCAGAGAGAGCTCTTGTGTGTATAATTTCACTTACAAACTTTTCGTACTGATTTTTCTGTCCTTCATAAAATGGTAAATAATATACTTTTTATTGATTCAAAATTCAAAATTCAAAATCAAATAAATATTTTATTCTACATCAAACAAAGTGGCGGAAGTGCAATGATGGACAAAAATCTCTCCTAATTTTTATTTCAGGCCCTTTCTCCCGACGAGCGCTTCCTGTACGTGAACGTTCGCTCCTGGCCGGAGGGCGCGGTGCCCTCGCCCGAGCAGGCCCCTCCCATAGCCACCGCCATCGACATGCACGAGGTGGACGTGGAGACCCTGCGCGAGACCGGCCGCGTCTTTACCGGCCACCAGGGATTCACCGCCACAGAGACTGCATTCTACCTCTACTCTGACGTCTCCCGCGACCTCGTCACCTCCGGGTCCGAGAGCTGCCGCGGATGCGTGTGGGACAGGGCGAGGGGGTGCCTCGTCGCATCGCTGCCGCACGACGCCTGCGTAAACTCGGTAGCGATATGCCCGCAGAACCAGGTAAAACAGTTTGACATACTTTATTCAAACAAATTGCCTAAATATATTTCTTTTATGCAGGAGATTTGTGTGACCGCATCCGACGATCACAAGTTGAAGGTTTGGCAGTCCCACCGCCGCGTCCGCCATCAAAGGCAGCAGGAAGAGCGGCGAAGGCGGCAGCAGCAGCAGCAGCAGCAGCAGCAGTAGCAGTCAAGGAGAAGAATAAGTTTTGCGTATAATACTTTTTTGCCAACTGATGATTGTTCCGCCGATGTACTAAGTAACAAATGTTTTTCTACGGTATATACGTACTGTACTGCTCACTATTTACCGTACATTTACACAAGCCCACTTTTAGGGCAGAATTTTCGGCATGCAAAAAAGACCTTTTTGTCAGAATATTCAAGAACTCGGTGGAAAGAACCCTTATTGCTTGTGTAGTTGTGTTACATATACGAATACGACTGTTTTACTTCGTCGCATGTTTAGTTGATTCCATTTGTTTTGTGCTCACGGTTGGGTGAACCGAAAAGTTTGTCATATAAAATGCCAGAAGAATAAAACTGCGCCGAAGAACAAAACTGTTGTGCGTGCATTAAAAATGGTCTTCAAGGCTCTATCGATTTTCAGCGGCGAAGGTCAAGATATCATCAAGGATAGAAAGCGAGCCCCAAAATGGGCACCCAAAAAAAGTCATACCTGCTTGCATTGCATGACGCATAGGGGGGTCCTTGAAATGGGGAAAGCCTAACAAAATAGCTTCCACAGCTCATGTTGGCACATTTGTGGTGTTGGAAAACGAAATTACCCTAATTTGAGCATGTCCGTGGCTAAGGCCCCCAAGAAGCGTGGCATGAAGTCTTGCTCCTGCCACGAGGACGACGACGGATTCGAGTGCTGCGCCCAGTGGAGCTTCATGGTAAAGCAAACTGGGTTCTAATCAACATATCCAGTTTCCCTGAATTATTTTAGGAAAATATATAGTTATTATTTTTGTCCCGCCTTTTTTCGGGAAACCACAGATTGTGAACCTCCCCGTGGCCCTGATGGGCGTGGCCCTGATCGTCCTTGGCGCTTTGACCGTCTCCGAGCGGAACTTCCTTGAGGCCCTGAACCTTGGCTCGACCTCCCTGTACGTTGGGATCGCCTCCGCCATGATCCTTTCCGGCATCGTCCTCCTCGTCCTGGCCGTCGGTGGCACTGTGGCCGCATTCAGGGAGCATCGACCGTCGCTACTCGTATACTACGCGGTGGCGGCCGTCGTCTTCCTCCTCCTGTGCATAGTGGTCATGCTGGGGTTTGTCTACAGGATGAAGGTAAAGGGAAAGAGTGACGGGCAGAATTTGGTCATTTTTTCAAAGAAGATTAAATTGTTGTTGCGTAATGTAATGCTGCTAGACCATATTTCATGAACTCTCGTTCCTCCTTTTTGAACTTCCTGTTCCTGATTTCAAGTTCATTTAAAAAAAATATCCTTGCCAAACATCGATTTCCCACCTATGTTCCTCTGCATTTCAAAAAATATTTCTTTTTCCCCATTGCAGATCTCTGAGCACCTCCGCTATGATCTGATGTCCTCTGTCCCCGATTACGACCCCGACCGGTCCGCCGCGCCCGCCACCTCAGCCTGGGACAGGATGCAGGCGGAGCTCAAGTGCTGCGGGGTGGCAGACTCTAATGGGGACGGCTCCACCACGGTGGCCCCAGCCTACTCAGTGTGGAAGAATAACATCAGGTGACATTGGAAGGAAGCAGATAAATGGAGAAAAAACAAGGCATCGAAATCGAAATAGAAAAGCTACAATGAAATTAAAAGTAGCAGTAGCATAAAGTACCAGAGACAAAACAAACCCCTTTCTGAATCATAATCAGGTGGAGGGAAAGCCCAGCAACACTAACCCTTTAAAGTCTTCCATGCGAGAGTGATGGTTTTTTTAAAAAAAGAAAACAATTCTAAGCCCTCAATTGTACGTTATTTTTTTACCAAAATGCACTACTGTTGTCGTCTCCTTGTTCCAGACTAAATTCTGGTTCCGCCGAGTCTCGCGTTCCCCGCAGCTGCTGCCTGTCCTCTGGTTCTGGCGGTGCCGTGACCGACTGCGACCAGGACGAGGTCGTCGATCCCTCCAGGGTGTGGACGGCAGACTGCTTCGACGCAGCAGCAGCCTACCTGCAGGGGCACGTCGCCATGCTATGCGTCATCTGCGCGGTCTTCGGGGCAATACTCGTCGTCGCCGCCGCATTCTCAATCGGGCTTTATTACCTCGCAGATATTTGATTTTTTTAAAAAATCTATATCTTGGAGAAAATAAATTAATTTGTGGTAAAGCTAGTTTGCGAACTTTTTGTTCGCGAAATGGGGTTCAAATTCTGTTCAGAGCAGGGGATGTCCTGGATTTTCCTCCTTCCGAACGAATTTCTCACAAAATGGGCCGTTCCGATAGAGGGCAATACCGGTTTCTCATTCCGTTCTCCTATATCTGAGACCCAAAAATAATATTCAGTCTTGCCTCTTTTTGAGCAACAAACATGGTGTTGTTGCGGACGACCATTTTGTCCCTCTTGCTGGCTTCCTCCGCGTTTGGCAATAATGTGAACGACGATCTCCTGGACGAGATCTTCGGCATCGGCAGCTACGGGGAAGAGCAAGAGCAGGGGGATGACCACTGCCGGACCTCTGCCGACTGCAATGGCGGTAGGGGCGGCTGCGCCAGGTCCTCCAGCGGGGTCAAGAGGTGCAGGTGCTCGCCCCCATACTCGGGAAGGAACTGCCAGGAGTGCAAGGTACACTTACCGAATCAGCAGGGCACTTGTTCGTAATATATCAAGCCATTTTATTGAAACCCACTTGGTCTGTGTTCCTAGACCTGCCCTTCGGCCCCCGCCTGCGCCTCCCTCCTCCATTGCGTGCAGTGCGCCTCTCTAAACTTCTTCTGGGTGGACGAGAGGACGGGCGACGACCACATCGACGCAGACTGTCCGCATCACTGCAAGGACCTGGAGTACATCGTCGAGGGAGGACTGTCACAATCAGGTAGACAGGAATTTTGCAAATTGGTTCTCCGCAGCCGCACAAAAAAAATCATTGCTGCGTGGTGCAAAAACTAGAATATTAGTGGAGCCCGTTTGCAACAACAGCAAGTAAGTATGTAACATCAGTAGCATTGACAATATAGCGGCAAAAGGAGAGTTTAAAACATTTTAGGCATTTTCAAGCCTGAGCAACTATGCCGAGCGGAATTGTTGGACGGTCGATGCTTCGTTGAGGCGGCACCGCCCCAGGGAGGGCAGGTCAAGCACACCACCATCTCATGCCAGGGGGTAAGCAATTTTCTTTAAAAAAATATGATGGCAAGCAATAAGATTTTTATTCAGGGCACTGAGGAGGCCGCCTTGGAGGAAGGCTTCTACTCGGGCATGATGTCTGATTGCGATGGCGAAATGCTTCCTGACGGGATGGGGGTGCTAGAGTACAGGGAGGGGGACAGGAGCAGAAGGAAGAGGCAAGGAGGAAGTCATCCTTTTCAAGCCGTGATGGCATAGGTTTGCTTAGCTCATCACTTTGTCCCTCCAACCCCCCCCAAAAAAAAAGCCACGCTTGAACGCTGAACGAAGTCTCAAAATTTTGAACGCTGAACTTTATAACTGAGTTTTTTTGGTGAACGGCAACAAGCCTGGTATATATTAAAAAAACCCAGCCTCTCTTAGGTACTTTGGCCTGTTCTCGTGCGGCGATCGGCATGGTCGCGGCCTCCTTGAGTGGGAGGACGGTTCCTCCTACAGCGGTGACTTCTCCCCTTCCTTTGGCGGCGGGAGGAGCGGGAGGGGAAGGATGGAGTACCGCAGATCGGGGAGGAGGGTCGCGCAATACGTGGGGGAGTGGGAGAATGGCACAAGGCACGGACAGGGGATCTACGTGGGGGACAAACAGGTGAAAAACAGTCAGGCACAATTAAATAGAATAAAAATACGGGAAACTGCGGTGCACAATCATTTTTTTCCCTTTGCGTAAGATCTACGTTGGCGGCTTCTCCCACGGCCGGAGGGAGGGCGAGGGGGAGGTATACTCGATGGAGGGGGATCAGGTAAAGTGACCCAAACCCCAAAAGTCGTCGGGAATTTAGGTGTTTCTCAATGTCGTACAAACAAAAATTTCAGGAGACTCCTTTGTTCTCCGGCGTCTTCAAGCATGGCCGCCTCCACAGCGGGGAACTCAACATGGAGACGGTGACACCGGATCAAGACGAGGAGGAAGACGAACGGGCTACCGCGCACTACCAGGGGGATTTCAAAAACGGAAAGTGAGTTTACAGTATGTTAATGATAAGTGGGAAATCAATTGTAGATTCATTTTAAAAATATTTTAGGTTTGACGGCCAGGGAAGTTTCACAGACATCTGCGGCAACCAGTACGAGGGGGAATGGAGCAAGGGGATGAGAGAGGGGGCAGGAAATCTCACTTGGATCAGGGGAGAGACGTGAGCTAACAAATTGTAATTTCCCAATTCATGTCTCCCTTCAAAAGCAAAAAAACATTGCAGTTATGAAGGATCATGGAAGTTGGACCACCGAGATGGCCCCGGATTCTTCAGCTGGATCAACGGCGAAATGTAATTGCACAAACTTTCTTTCGAAAAATACGAAAACAAAGCATATTTATTCAAATATCACAACGCAGGTACGAGGGGTCGTTCTCCTCTGACTTGCCCCACGGTCAGGGCGAGTTCTACTGGATGGACGGGTCGGGCTACAGGGGGAGGTTCGAGGAGGGGCTAATGACGGAGGACGGGGAGTACATCGACTCGCCGGTGGACGTGCGAAAGACGAAGGTCGAAGAATTCAAATAATATTTTCGAATTATGTGTGTCTTCTTCTGAAGGGAAATGAATGCACTCTGTTCCCGATCTTGCACTTAAGCTCCCTAGCCGAGAAGGTCCTTTCTCTTCCTTCAAAGTGCTCCGTGAACTCCTCTTGGAGAGATTCCAGCTTCTTGTCCAGCTCCTCTTTCCTGTCCCCTAAGACCCAGGCCAGGCTGACGTGGAAGGAGGGAGGGGAGAAGAAGGGAGGGAGGCCGAACTCGGAAAGGGCGACGTCGACCGAGCCAACGAGGTCAAGGAGGGGGACGTCTTCGTCTACTTCTACTGTCATGACTGAAGCCACGACAAAGGTGCGGGTGCCCTCCTCGTTCACCAGCACGGAGAGCTTGTCAAAGACAACCTGGAGAGAGAATGATCGGTTTTAAGAAGAAACAACAAGGCATTTTCTTCTTGCCTGTACTTTTTCCCCGACTCCTGCGGCGCCGTCTGCAGCGACCTTAGCCAGCGATTCTGCGAATGGCTCAATCCAGTGGTGCCTGAGCGTCACCGTCCTGGACAGACTCAGATGGGGCGAATCCACCGGGTGGGCCTCATCGTCTCCCAGCACCTCCGACGCCCTCAGGGCCACCCTGTTCGCCAAGGGACCCAGGCAGCCTCCTCCCTCGTCCACGTCCAAGTAGACGTGTGCCGCCCAGTTCCCCCTGACGTGTGCGAAGGACCTCTTCCTGCCTTGATGCTGCGAGGGCTCGTCCTGGTCTTTGGGCCCCAGCGCGGCCTCCTCCGCTAGGAACATTTTCCTGAGACTGTCGGGAACTGGGAGGGGCTTCATCTTCTTAGCAGTAAGAGGATCAGTCTCCTTTGGAGTTGCCTCAGAGCTCCTCTTCCTTGACTTGGTCTCTTCATGCTTGACTTCTTGTTCGTCTTCCTCCTGATCACTGACGTCGTAGGTTGAGGCCAAGAGGCCAAGGCCGCCGCCGCTGAACATTGTCGTTGATTCTGGAAGAAGACGACTTACAATAAATCAAGGGGCATATTGTCGTACGGTGGTGGATTTCCTTCAATGATTTATTATAAAGGTAAGACATAGTTGTGAATACAGCATCGCATAATTCACAGAGTGAGCACTGTCGTCTGCAGGGCCTTCTCCTTGTTCTTCTTCCTCCTCCTCTTCTCCTTTACCCTGAGCACCGTCTCCTCCAGCTGCAGCGCCGCCTCCCGCTCCGCCCTCCGGCCCAGGGCAAAGTCCAAAGCGGACAGGTTGAAGCCAACCAGGTCCTTGAGGCTCTCCAGCCTCTTTTGCGCCAGCGCCCTCAGCCTGGATATGAGCGGGTGCAGCTCCCGTGCGGTGGAGAGGGGACCGAAGTGGACCTCCAGGCACAGCAGGAACATCTTGCACACAGTCTCGGTGGCCGAGGAGGATGAAGGACAGTCCTTTCCCAAAAGTGTCTCCATAACTCTTAGAAGATCCACGACGACGCTGAATGGCAGTACGAGAAGAGTCTGCTCGAGCTCGCTGGACTTGATCGATGCGATAATCCTTAGAACGTACTCCTGCGGTGAGGAGGCGCCGTAGGCCAGCATCAGAGGGGGCAGCGTCTGGGAGGGGTCTTCGAGGTGGGAGTTGTGCAGCTCAAGGGCTTCCATCAGACGCTCGGCCCCCTTCTCGCTCTCAGCCGTCTTGTTCGTGGGAAGACCGGACTCCTTGTTCTGCAAAAATAAGAGCAAACATTTGAGAGATTGATTTTTATGTGAAATTCGAATTTCCAATTGCATACCTGTTCTCCCGGCAGCACCCTTGCGTCCCCCGTGGCCAGCTCTTGGTCTCCCTCCCTCTCCCTCTCCGTCTCCCGCTCGTCCTCCAGCACCAGGACCTCCTCAGATCGCTCCCACAGGCGGAGGGTCTTGTCGTGGCCGGCGGAGACAACCCACTTGCCGTTCGGGCTCACGCAAAGGTCCCAGATCTGAAAGGGTTCGGAATATGGAACTTGAAGCATTGCAAAAAGGAATACAAACTCTTACCTCTCCGTGGTGCCCGTCCAACGTGACTATCCTCTCGAACTTGTCCCCGTCCCACTGCTTGACCTTCCCGTCCTTCCCCGCGCTGAAGAACATGTGTGTGTCGGGGAGGAACCTGACTGCCACCACGTCTCTCTCGTGCGCCAGCAGCGACCGCCGGCAGTCACCGTGGTCTAGGCCCCAGATCTTGACGCTCTTGTCGCCGCCGCCAGAGACGAGGATCTGGGAATCCGTGGACATGTCTAGGCAGAGCGCCGGCTGCGAGTGCCCGTACAGCTTGTGCAGAAACTTGAGCGAGTCGGCGTAAAAGACCCGGACGGTCATGTCTAGGAGCGAGACGGCCAGGAATCGCCCGTCTGCGCCGCACCTCACCGCCAGGGCCTCATCGTCCAGCTTGAGCGTGCGTCGGTGCACGGCGCTCAGCCTGGCGGCCGCCCGCTCGTCGTCCCCCTCCAACCTCACCAGCTGCAGGTCCCAGAATCGGACTGTGGCGTCTGCGCCGGCGGAGACGAAGGACCTTCCATCGGCGCACAGGTCGAGGGACCAGACGGCCTTGTCGCCGTGCGCGCCAGGGATCTCCTCCAGCATCTGCGAGGAGGACACGTCCAGGATCTGGAGGGAGCCGGACTTTGTCCCCACCACGGCCTGCCGGTCGCCGGGGACGAAGAAAGAGGAGAGGACGTAACCCGTGGGGATGGTCCGGAGGCACGTCTGAAACAAAAAGACAGCGACCATTTAAGGAATCTTTTGTTAACTAGCTCCGACTTTTGACACCCAAGGTTGCAACTTGCCGGGAACTGTGCTGAGTAAAACTACTGTTGCACGCCCATTATAAGTCAAACGTGGAAAACTATTGAACTCACCTGCGCTGACCTGCTCCAAATCTTGACCGCCTCGTGGCTCCCCGAGAGTATGGCTGTGTTGTCGCTGCTGAAGGCCACCGACCTTACGTCTGACCTGTGTCCCTGCTGCGAGACGGCCCCTCCCTTTGCCTCCGCGTCCGCCCCCCTTTCCTCCAGGTCCAACGAGTGTCGCTCAACCATGTTGTTGGCAGTCAGCACCGTCAGCACTCCCTTCCCGCCCTGGCGGCTCACCTCCACGTCCAACCCCCTCACCTTGCCGCCAGCCCTCAAGGACTTGAGTCGGCGGAACTCCTCCGCTATGCTGGGCTCGGCCGAGACACTCTCCTCCTCCACTACTGCTTCACCATCTTCTTTCTTTGCGGCCGCCACCTTCCGCCTCTCCTTCTTGGCCCGCTTCTGGCACCGCTTCTTCACCTCATCCTCACCGCAGACGAGGAACAGCTCGACCGAGTTGTCCGCCCCGTGGCAGCACAACAGGCGCTCTCGGCTGTCAACCACGATCCTGGACACCTTGTCCTGCCCCGCCCGCAGGATGGAGCCGACCTTCTCAACCAGCAAGTTGCTGTCGTTGGACGGGGAGGAAGACTCTTCATCGTCTTCTTCGCCATCCAGGCTCACTTTGAGTTTCTTCATGTTGGACTCGAAATTGGTCTCCCCCTCGCCAGACTTTTCTTTTTTCGAGTCTTTAAAGGTGAGCCTGAACATTCTGAGCTCCGAGTCTCCCGACCCTGTGACAAGGTACTTCTCTCCCTTGACCAGAGCGACGTCCCACACCTCGGTCATGTGCGTGGCCACCGTGTTGAAGCAGTGATGGATGTCCAGGTCCCAGAACTTGACCAAGGTGTCCCTCGACGCAGACACCAGTACGTTCCTCCTCCCCTTCATGAATAGACATCTTGTAATAGCGCCCTTGTGGCCCTTGAGTCGAAAGAGCCCGCTCTCAGCCACCACGTCCCACACCACCAGGTCCGTGTCCCTGGAGCCGGAGGCCAGCCGCTGGCACCGAGAGTCGAAGGCCAGGCTGGTGACGGCGCTGCGGTGCCCGTTCAAGGTCACCTGGCAGTCTCCAGAGTCCACGTCGAAGATCCTGACGGCGCCGTCATGGTACCCGGCCGCCAGGAGGGCCCTCCCGTCGCCGTCTGCAGCCACTGCCAATGCCGTGACCTCATACTTGTTATCCTCGGTGCTCAGATCACCCACCTTTTCTGCCCTGCGCACGTCCCACACGGCCACGGACTCCGCGCAGGCCGTCAGCACCGCGTTGGGCCTGCCGGGCACGTGGAGGAGGCCGCCTACGCGGGAGGACCCAACCAGGCCGAAGCGACCGGAGGACACGAAGCGGCGGTACTGCTTGGTCAGACCCATGATGGCCTTGACTTGACCTCAAATACCTTGACCTCAGTGCGACAATCACCAAGTTACGCAAAAATGATTTTAAGCGAAATGCTTCACGTGCTGCTCCCACAGCTCCAATCCAACGCACGTCAATGTTTTTGTTGATTATTTTGATTTTTGACGCGTTTTCAAGTCGGCGGAGGAAAAATGCGTTTGTCGCGCAACCTCCTCCTGCTTGGCAGTCTTCTCGGGCTCTTCTGTTGGGCCAATCCCACAACAGCAAAGCAGTGCCGGTCAGTGTTGCCAACTTTTTTGTTAATAAAAATGCAATAAAACACGAAAAAAGCTGGGTTTAAGTGGCGATTTTGGCCCAAAATTATGGCGATTTCCAATAATTTTTAAAAAATGTTGGCGATTTTTTTGGCGATTTTGACACCTTTCGTTGTCGATTTGAAAAAAATTCTTCTGGTCACACTGTCGCCTCCGCAGTCCGCACGTCTCTGGCTCTCTGCTCCGTCACCTCCGTGTCCCGGATCCGGGGCAAGTCCACCATGTCCAGCGGCTTCGTGTCGGAGAAGGTGCTGGCCGAGAAGCGTGCCGAGCGTCAGGCGGAGTGGGACAGGGTGCGGAGGGAGGACCAGCCCGAGAAGGCCCCGGAGCCGGAGTACGAGTCCCGCTCGCTCTTCGACCAGCTCAAGGCCAACAAGGACAAGGCGCAGGAGGAGTGGGACGAGGCCCACAAGCTAAAGAACCAGATCAGGGGCATTGACGACGACGAGGCCGACTTCCTCGACGAGGTCGATAACCTAAAGTGAGGCACAATAAATTACCCACTTCTGAATTCCATTTGGCAACTAAAATATCCTTTTTCATGAGGTCCAACATTGAGCGTCAGCGCTACCGCGAGGAGCAGTCCGCCCTGGAGGAGTACCGCAAGGGACAGTCAGAGCTCAGGGAGAAGGAGCTGGAGGCAAGGCTAAAGGCGGAGGTGGCAAACCCGGGAACGTCCTCCTCGGCATCCTCGGCCAGCAGGTCCAAGAAAGAGGCCGCTTCTTCGTCTTCCTCCGCCCCTGCCAAGAAGGCCCTGAGCAGCCAGACCAAGCTGCTGCTGGGGGCGGTCAAGCGAAAGGCATCCAACTCTGAGTCCTCCAACAAAGATGCGGAGAAGAAGCTTGCCAAGGATTCCCCACCGCCCAAGGAGGAGAATAAGCAGCAGGGTTCATTGGGGGCGCTGGCGGGGCTGGGAGGGTATTCCTCTTCCGAAGATGACGAATAGAAGAAGAGATAATTGTGTGATCAAGTTATCCTATTGTAAGGAGAATGAAATACAACTTTAGAAAGTGCACTTAAATTCGAGGAGATTTTGAGCCACGAATTTATTTCGCCCTTTGACATTTTTTGCAGGGTGGACTGGAACCAATGTACGAGAACCAGGCGACGGGAAGAAACAATCAGTCAACTTCGAAACTTAAAAAGTAATCCTGATCCTGCGCCCCCCTAAACCTGCGATTCTCGCGAACGATAAGCCAGCCGGCATTCTCGAAAGAAGAAAAAAGTCAAGAGATCTTGTCGTCGATGCCGAAACAAGTTCCTTTGCTACTTGTTGCAAGGAAAGCTAGAGGAAGAAGGGGAGAGTGAGGAGAAGGCAAGAATAACTGGTACCAGCCACACACACCCGCGAGTACGTGCTTTCCTCCCTATTCCTCCCCTTTCTTCCTCCAGCATCGCCAGAGGCATGCAATCTCAACCACTCTTCTTCCACCGATTCCTCCAGAAGATCAGTTCGCGCAGCGCTCTCCTCAAGCAAACCCCCACCACCTCCAGACTCGGTTTCAGCACAACGACCACACTTTTGAAGAGGATGGCAGCGACCAAGCTGGACGCGGACGCGAGGAAGTCCAAGCTAGACCCTCTTCTTGGGTCCGGCGGCTGGTCCATGGCGGAGGGAGGAAGAGACGCCATCGCCAAGAAGTTCTCCTTCAAGGACTTCAATGAGGCCTTTGGCTTTATGACGAGGGTGGCCCTCAAGGCTGACAAGATGGACCACCACCCGGAGTGGTTCAACGTCTACAACAGGGTGGAGATCACACTGTCCACACACGACTGCGGAGGGCTCAGCGAGAGGGACCTCAAACTAGCCAACTTCATTGACCAGTGCGCGGGAGGGAACAAGTAGACAAAAATGATAAAATTTTAAGGAGACGTGGTCCAAAGTGCGTAATAAACGTGATATTATTAAATTGAGCCAAAACGTTTCATTTAATTCCTTTTCTAAGCGGCGCTAAAATTCTTTGACAAATTCACGGAAATAACAAATGCTGCGGAGGCGCGCTCGGCTTGAATTCCACCATCTCCAAGTCCATGGGAAGCGGAGGCGCGCTGGGGGCGAATTCCGTACTCCTCCTACTGACAGCCGCCCTTGCCCTTATGCAAACCGGGCATCTGGTCTTCCTCGAATTCTCCAGCTCCTGCCTCCTCCGCCCGTCCTCCTCCATGTCCCTCGCCAGAGCGGAGGATGCCGCGCAAGCCAGAGCGAGGCTGGCCAGGAGACACACCTCCGCGGCGAAGCAGGCCAGCGTCGTCGAGGTCAGTTTAGATGATGTCAGAGCAGCCGGCAATATTCTGAGGTTAGCCGCGCACGAAACCCACTGCCAGTGCCTGAGGGCGGAAGGGGAGCGCAGGACGATCCCGCCCAGGGCAAGGAGCAACAGGTCGGAGGACAGGAGCAGGGAGGACCAAGAGGAGGAGGAGAGAAGCTCTGAAATGGGTGGAGGGAGAAAATTTATTTCGCTGGCTCCTTTGTACTAATTTAAATCTGCAATAAAATTAGAGACTCAAATGCTGTAGAAACAAACGGCAACAATTACCGCAGCTAATGCAGCAACTACGGCAGAAGCAGAAGTACAGTAAGCACAGCAGTAGTAGCACCACATGCATCAGCAGCAGAAGCAACTGCAACAGCAACTAAAACAACAGTTGCAGTAGCAACTACTGTACATCAACAACTAAAATAGCAGCAGCATCTTACCTTCTCTGCCGTGAGAAAAATCTTTGATTTTTAGTAGATCGATGTTTGCAGGTATACTAAGGTGAAGATTGGTCAGGTCCCAGAAACTCGAATTATCACTCCTGTTGCTTATGCTGTTGTCCCCGACAAAGGCGTTCGGAAATGTAATCGCCGACGACGATACGATCAGCCGGACGACGCAGATGGGGATAAGGTGGAGGCAGCGGCGAGTGTTGTTGTTGCTGCTGTTGTTGGAGCTCATAATGTTTTCTTTGCTTTTATTTCTATTGTGACGCATCGTGACTAGTTTTTCTTGCTTTTTGCACTTCTGTTTTTGTGATGTGTGGGGATTTTTCTTTCGCGTTACAAAATTCTGCGCAGTCCCGCTTTTAATCCAGCGAGATGGGCGCATGCTCGGAACAGAATGCCAGAGAGAGTGGACCGAGTCAAAAATTCGAGAGGGAGGGAGAGAAAGGAGAAAAGGGTATTTCGCTTGTTCGTTCGATCTTCCCTTGTCAAAAGCATGGCTTTTGTGGAGTACGTAGGTACGTACTTGAGGCTAAGGGAAAGGAGTGGGAGGGAGGGTGTACGACTGTACGTACACGAGAAATACCATTTTTCTGGTCGTGATTCGTGAAATATCGTCGCGAAATTTCCGAGAAAGTGAGTGAAAAAGGTGAAATACGAAAATTTTTGTAATTGCACGAATGTTTGTATAGGTTCATGTAATTAATATATCAGCAGCAAATGTTTTGACTTATTATGACCTACAGATTCATAGTATTTATAGATTGCGATACGCGCAATAAAAACGTAACATTGCATTTTTGACCCCGTTAGCACGAAAAACGTTACACCGTTCACTTCTGTCTTTCTTATATCAGAGAGGTGTCAAAGGGATCGTGGAGCAGAATGAGAAGGAGCGATAATTGGTTTCGCTGGAACACTGCTAGGCAACAACGGTAGCAGCAACAGGGATACTAAATTCAGGACATGGAACTGGAACGGGAGAAAATCTCTCTCGCTTTCTTTCTGGCATTGTGCCTCTTCTCCATTCGGAACCAATTCTGCCTTTGAGCGCGCGACGAAACATATTTCCGTAGTACTGCACCATATCTGTTCAGAAAAGCTCTGAGATATTTCATGCACTTTTCAAAATTCGATTGCTACCGCATCCCTCCAGGAATTTTCGCAGTCCTCTCTTGCTTGGGAAAATGTATCGGGCAACAAGAAGGAGGTGGGAGTTACAATTAATTCAGGGCGGCGGCCTCTTGCCCGCACCTCTCTCCACCTACGGTCGGCCGGTCCATCCACCGTTCGATCCTCAAAAGCATGCAATTCCGCTCGATTCGGTGGTGCCTTGGGAGGTCGGGGAGGATCGAGGGAGGGAAACGTTACATCGAATGCAAGGAAATTCTATGAAATACTGCTCTTCAGTACAGTATAGCAACATTTGATAGCAAGAATGAGCAGAAAATATAGACAAAAGTTACTCTCATCGAAATACAGGTGCAATGCTTGGCAAAGTTGGGCTGAAAGAAATATTTTTGCATGCTTTTTTCAGGATCTAGGTATGTGCACTCTAAGCTTGCAAAAACATGGGCTAATATCGTCGTAAATTGCAGACAATATTTGCAGAGGCATTCGGGATATTTTTATTTCTTGGATGTTCCTTAACTGAAGATATGATGGCACGTATTTGCAATTTTACCTCGACTTGTGGTTCCAAAGACCTGAAAGAACGCACCGAGACGGACCGTATAAATAAACGTTCGAACGTCATACATGTTGTCGATGTCATTCCCACTCCTACTTTTCGTCCAAAATAGACCTCTCCCTTTCTCATTTGCGGGAATCGCGCGTGCGCGCGTGTGCCCGAAAATTTCCCTCCTCACCTGAGGGAGGCCAGCGATCGACCCATTGTGCCACCGACGTCGATCGCAGCATCCGGTGGATTCAAACGCTGGGATTGGGAAGCAGTTTCAAGGGGAATTCATGTAACTTTATTTCGGATGGAGGAGAAACAGGTTCCCATATAAAGTAGCAAACGGGGAAAAGCCCGGGGGGAGCAAAAGGTATTATTGTGGTGACGGAAGGCTTGTTTTTGTTGCCGTACAGTGCAGTCAGTGTACTCGTTGCACCCTTTTCGGAACCAATTCGGCATTTTTTGGAATAGTGAAACACCGTCGCGCTGAAAGACGGAAAAATCTAATCGGACCAAGTGTGGTTGGAGGTGGTGGTTGTCAATATGAAATCCTCGGGCTTCTGCTTCTGGGCCCTCCTCCTCTTCCTCCCAGCTTTTTCTGTGGGCCACTCCCACTCTGGTCACTCCCATCCTTCCCATCACTCCCACTGCCTTGATGAGGCGGAGGCCGCTGCTGAGAAGGCCGCCTCAGACGCGTTCGACGCGGTGGCCGCCAGGGGAGGGGTCGCCTTCGGACGGATCAACTACGCAGAAGGAGAGAACCAGAACTTCGCCACGCACGTCTCATACGGAGGGTGATAATAATATTGTTTCCCAACTTACAATTTAGCACCAAAAATGCTTTTCAGATGGACAATTGGGAAATCCGGCAAGGTTCGCCTCTTCGGCCACTGGCACTGGATCTCCCCGAACGGGACCTCATGGGAGATGGAGGGCGGCTCCGACCTGGGGGACACGAGGGGCTACGACGACCACTGGGACGCAGAGAAAGGGTTGGCCAGAGCAAAGGCCTTCATAGGCGAGGACGGGGAGGCCTATCTCAACGTCAACACCTCCGACGCCGCCACCAGCTGCACCCTCAGGCTGTCGGCCCACGTGGAGCACGGGGGGATTGCCACCGACGACGTCTTCAGGTGATTTTGTTTTGCGAGAAAAAAAGTTCTCTAATTACGGCAACAAATATCGATTTTCATCCCTTTCAGGTTCTTCGGCTTCAGCCCCGATGGAAAGTACATTGCCTACGTGGCGGAGACATCAGACGGAAGCATGGTAAATTATGGACAGAAAGAAAATACAGTGAGAGGTGGGAACAAGACAACAAGTTGACTTTTCTCATCCACCAAAGAATCACGGCTACTGCGGCGGCGGCAGCGGCGGCTTCATGGGCATGAGGCGAGTCCCCGGCATCTTCCTCTACAGCGTTGAGGACCAGACCTTCTCCCAGCTGGACACGAAGGGATTCGCCCCTGGGCACCTCCAGTGGCACCCGAAAGTTAACGCGCTGGTGGGGGTCGCCTGGAGGGGGGAGGACAAGAGGATGCCAAAGGAGTTCCACAAGAGGACGGACCAGGTGACACAGGGTACATAGCATGGAACTGCAGCAGAAGCAGCAGCAACAACAACAACATCAAAAACAACCGTTTCAACAACACCGAGAAATGGCATCAGCAAAATTTACCATGCAAAAACATTATGTCGGAAGAAAAAAATGTTTGAGTCTGTCTCGCACTAAAAATACATTGCTTACTATTTCTTTTCAGCGCAACGACCTGTTCGTGTACTCCCTGTCCCCTGTTGCCAACGAGTCTGGCTTTCACCTCCTGCTGAGCGGTCCCTCCCCTCGCCACTTCTCCTCCCCTCGCTTCTCCCCCAGCGGGGAGGACATGGTCTACCTGGAGAACGAACTCAGGTCGCTCTCTGGTCCGACGGTGGTGCCGGGGCCAACGGGACAGGCCAGGAAGCTCATGCACGCCAAGTGGGAGAAACTATGGTCAGTTACTGCACACATACTTATACACTATCCAGCTCTTCGTGAAAGGATCATGTTGTCTCTGCTCCGGATGCTGCTTGTACAATAAATATTTCCCCCCTTTTGACTGTTTTTCCTAATTCCGATAGGAACTCCGTCACCTCCGTTTCGCTCGTTCATCCCAGCGTGGTGGTTGGCAACGGCCCCGAGTCCTGGCCCAGGCAGCTTCAGGACGGGACGCACTTCTACGGAATATACCCTCACACTGCCGTACTGCCGCTGAGGTAAGTGCTACAAAAAAAACGGCATACAAGTGACGTACAACAATAAAGAGTACAGTAGAAACTGGCAGTTTTGTGCGTACTAGAATAACTAGGCATCAAAGTTGGATGGTCCAACAATTACAATTCCATTTGGGCTCCGAAAGGCGGGATCAATACGGAACACACGCAGAGGTAGACGAGCTTTTCTCATTTATTCGAGAATTCACCGTAGCAGACAAACGGAGAATAAATGAAAGTATTGCAGTGGGATATACAAGTGCTATATGTATTTGAAAATGGCAAAAAGAATAGTCATATTGTCCGAGCCAAAGCCCTTGTTTTTATCCTGTGGGAGTTTACAGTTGTCTATTATTTCCTCACAAATGATTTGGAGTGGCAATTTGTTTTTCCATGCGGTTGATGATCATGTCTCCCACCTCTTGGTTCCTGAGATCGTCCCAGATGCCGTCACTGGCGATGACTAAGAAATCTACGCTTTCCTCATGTCAACGGTGTGAACATCAGGGACAGCAGTCACAAGCTGGTCATGGGCTGCCAGGTCGACTTCTTCCTTGAACATTAAGTCACCAAAGCTGCGTGCAACTCCAAGCATATTCTGCCATCCTCTAAATTTCCTCCAGCTTTGAGAATTCTCTGTTTCTCATGCCTCCGCATGGGCTTGTGGTCCAGTGAAACATTGTGGGCTATCCCATCATATGACAGAATGAAACGCGAGTCACCCACTGTAGATGAGGTCACCCATGATCCAGACTGCACACCCAGTTGAGCCGCCAAGACCAAGCCGTGTTGGGGAGACATGACGGGCTTAAGATTCTGCTGGTAGTCATCAAAGAGCAAACAAACCATTTCAATGGCCTGTAGGAATGCAAAGCTGGCTCTCATAGAGAGCAATCACATGGTTGGAGAGATTGAGGACGCACTCCCTCGTTACATTCTCTCCGTTGGGACATTGGCCATCAAAGACACCAATAAAATCAATGGCCTTGTTACATGCTTGTTTGTTCATCTGGACACTGAAGGCATCTTGCGCATGTATTCCCTACTATTTTTCCTGCTGCTGCAGTTAGCAATAATATATTCCCGACTACCCCTGGCCCAAGCGACCCCAATCACCAGGCGCTGGTTGAAAAATATTCGGCTACCCTCATCCTTCATAATCTTACTTGTATGTTTTTTGTAACATTTACTTTTGATAAGTTTTGAACACTTTTCTATGCTAACAATTTTCCATAAAATATCACTGGGCAAAAAAATTCTAATTTGATTTCTTTAAAGCCTCTCCCCGCATCATTTCCCCTCTGTACGTAGTACACTTAGATCTTTTATCCGGAGGAAAATAACCCGTTCTGTTCAAGTTAATGTTTTGTGTCTCAGGATCTTTTCCGGCGACGGCCGCTCGGTGTACCTGACCGTTCGCCAGATGTCAGACGTCCGCCTTGTCGCGGTGGACCTGGAGGGCGGCGCGGTGACGGCACATCCGGAGCGGGGCCTGGTCCTCTTCGACGCAGTGGGGGACGCAATACTGGTGGCGAGGAAGTTTGTGGAAAGACCGACGGAGGAGGTGGCCCTGGCGTGGGTCAGGGAGGAGTTCCTGATGACCACCACCGTGTCTACTACCACCACTACGACCACCACCACGACGACGGGGAGGAACACGACGGAGGATCCCTGCGAGACGCTTCACCAGGAGCTGGAGGTGGAGAAGAACGGGTGAGGGAAGAGGGATTCAACAATTCTTAAATTTCAGTAACTCATTTCTGTGGGTAAGGGGGAAAGGAAAAAAATATTCTATCTTAGTTTTGGATAAAAAACATTGGTGAATACCGTTCCAGAACAACTACCACCACTACTACTCCAGCTATGGAAAACACGACATCGACGCCAGATATGACAACCGGCCCTGTCCTTCCTCTTCCCTCGGCGAGTAGCCTCCTCCCCAATGTTCACTTGGTCCCCCTTCCGAATGGCCTCCCCGGTGGGACGGAGGGACCAAAGTACACCACGGAGGTGTTCCACTTTGACTGGCCGCAGTTCAGAGGCGGAAAGAGGATGCGGAGAAGAAAGAGGAAGGCGATGAACACGAACAGGACGTCTTCCACTGACTCCACTTTCTTCACCGCCTACTACTCTGCCCCCAGTGAGGACGGGCCAGAACCACCTTGTCTTCTTATGCCGGACTTCCCCGAAGGAAGGAGTATGCACAATGTCCGCCCCCGCCCCATAATGATCTACCTCAAGGACGGCCCCGCCTCACAGGCGGCCAGGTGGCACGACACTACCAACGACTTGGCCATGGCGATGGGCATCAGGCTCATCGTCGTCAACCACAGGGGATCCACGGGGATGGGCGACAGGGTGCAAAACGCCCTCACTGGGTTCGTATCGCAGGTGGGGGAAAATTTTGTTTGATAGTACATTTTAGCTACCTATGGCTTCTGTTGCTGCTGCTGCTGCTGGTGTTGTAGGTGTTGCTGCTACAGTTGCTATTGTTGTTGCTGCTACTGTACTAGCTTTGGCCACTTTCAGTTTCTGCTGCTTGTGGTGTCACTATTCCAGCCACTTCCGCTGTTGTACGTAACTGTTGCTCGTACTTCCATTGCTGCTACTGCTACTGCTGTTGCATTTGCTTCTACTATTACTCCTCTTTCACCGCTGCATGTTCCTTCCCCAGATGGATGTGTCCGACTGCCACGAGGCCGTCCAGCACATACTGGAGTCTGTGGACCACCGCCACCCCGAGAAACAGGAGGAGCCCAACCTCGTTCTCTTCGGAGAGGGATACGGAGGGCTCATTGCAACGCACCTGGCCGCTAGGTACCCGAAGCACTATCGGCACCTGGTGCTGCAGGACCCCCAGGTGGACCTGCTCGGACTGAGGCACCTCGGGTCGCTCCTGCCAAACCTGCTTGGGAGGAACTACACGGAGGGGGACGTCGAGGACGCGGACCTGATCGTAGACGCATGGGAAAGGTAATTACAAAAAAAGCAATTAAATCCATGTTTTAAACTGACTACTTTTCCTTTCCTTTAGGTCTCCCCTGACCATCGCGGGAGACATCGACGCGTCCTCACTCATCTATTTGGATTCGAACAACGAGGTAAAGTATTTCTTTCAAAAGATTCCTCCCCAGGGGAAAAAATGGAAGCTCCTTTTTTCCCATAGGTGTCTATCCCTTCCCTGCATGGCGCTCGCCTCCACCGCACCCTGTTGTCCTCCGGCGTCGACTCCGAGCTGCACTCCTTCCCCGACGAGGGCTTCCTCTCGGCCGAGAACCACAGGCGCAAGTTCGTCCGCTCCGCCACCTGGCTCCAAAGGCAGTGGGGCGTCTTTGAGGAGCAGTGCGAGAACGGAACCTTCACTTCATCTTCTTCCCCGCTGACTTCAGACCCCGTCACCGATGACCCCAACACGGACACCCCGTCCTCCGGAGTCAGGCCAGGGATCAACGTCTTGGTGGCGTTCGCGGCCATGTCGATGTCATCGCTCCTCGTAGTGTAGTTCGTATAGGGGGGGGACTAAACTCGCCACTTCATATGCATATCTAGAATTATAGAAGGCTTGCAAAACTGTTCATGTCCTTCTTTATTATTTTGTCTCTTTCTTAAAAAATGTTTTGTATTTTAGCACCTATTTTTCGACGTTCAGGAGTTAGAGGAAATAAATTTTCACGCCCAGAGGATCTTCAGTCTTTGCGTTTTCTGCTGCCTTTGCTGATTTTGTGATTCCGATTCCTTGGAATCCCATTTTCTCTTTCGCCATCGCCTGAATCTTTCTTGATCGGCAGTGTTGAACTTCTAAACAGGTGTAGGGTCGCTGCCACAGCCACTGGCGGTGCTATAAAAAGAATTATTCATATCCGTATTTTTACAAAGTGAAAAATAAAATCTTGCCTCAATTATTTCCTTGTCGTTCCTCTGTGCTTTGTTCGGAACATCCTCGTCAGTGAAGGCGTAGAAAAGCAAGGAGAAGTTGTACTTTTCCACCTCCTGTTCGGACAACTTATTCATGCCGATCTCTTTCAGGTAGAAGGACTCCACGGCACCGACGTTGTCTGATCGGAGGGTCACCTTGAAAAAGTTATTGTGTCAATCTTCAGTAGACATAAAAAAATTCAAAGAAGAGCAGCTGTACCTGCCCGACTGAGAATAGCTGTCCAAGAGGTTCTTCTTCCTTGAGCAGGTCTTTGCTCGGCTCGAACTTCCCCTCTCCTCCGAATGTGTGCTGTAACAGCTCAATGACCAAGCCGTCCGGGTCCTTGAGATGGGACACGAAGCCCACGTCCTCAAACTGGGCGGCGGGGGAGATTTCCATCGGATGGGAGGACAGCCGAAAAACGGCTGAGAAATACCAAATGGGAAATATTTAAATGTTTTCCAAAAGAGGATTCCCCCCGCTTCTATTGTTGCCATCACCTTTGATGATGCATGTAGCTTCGTGCCTATATCAAAGCTGATACCGCAAAACGAAACTAAAATATGGCGTTTTGAATAGACGCTGTAAAAATGAACTACCCAGGCCAACGTCAGTCATGGTGAGGCCAATCTTCCAATATGCGTCGTCCCTGCTGTGCTCGTAGGAGGATCCCTCCTCCCCTTGCCTGAAGACCAGCCTGGCGCACACTCCGCTGCCGGTGGCGGTGGCGGTGGCGGTGGCGGACAGCACCAGGCGTCCTTCTTTGACGAGGACATCCTCCTCCACCTTCCTGAATCCCAGCTTGCCACAGTAGAACCTCTCCGTCCTCTCCAGGTCCGAACAGGAGAAGAACAGGTGCGAGAGTCTCTTGCTCATCTTGGCGCGGCGGTCAGTGACGTTGCTAACAAGTGGGAATGGGTGTGTGTGTCGATGCATGGGAGTTACGTAATCATATCAAGAGTGGCACAACGAAGGCGAACCTTCCGTTGTCCCGCCTTGATTTCGAAGAGAATTGCTGAAAATTATTTGCATTTCTCCTTTGTGTTCACTTACCGATCATTAAAGCTCACGATCTTTTTACACAGAAAAATTTACGAACTACCGGGTTATTTTTGGTTAGTTTATTGTGGGTGCAAACTGCGAAACTCTGCTTATTTTTTTTCTTTTTAAAAGCGAAGAGCTTTTTTTTCTTTCCAGCGGCCTTTACGAGTGTCGTCACGTACTACTTAGACGGAGCAATATTCTCTTGATTAATCCCCGAACGGTGACGCACGTCCGAGGGGGATTATGGACGCGCAATGTTGGAAGAGGGATTTTCCTGCAACAGATACCACCGATTGGAAGGTATCATTTGCGCTTTAGACTTTTTGCGACTATGGAGGTCGGACCCGGGCCCCGCCCCGACGACGACCCCCCTCTAACCCCTGTCCCCCTCACCCCTGATTCCCTGTACAACCTGACTGGCGGCGAGGACTTCGTCTCCCCCCTGCAGGGCCTCAACACCCCCTCCTCCGTCCTCCTCTACCTGTTCGAGTTCCTTGGCCCCGTCGCCTTCGTCCTCAACCTCTTCGTCCTCGTCTCCTGCCTCATCATCTTGCGACACGGCGACACCGACCGGCCCTCCCTCGTGTTCGTGGCGCACAACGCCCTATTGGACCTTGTTACCATCCTCTTTGACGCTCTGGTGGTGACTGACGCGGTGACGCCTTCGCTGACGGAGGAGGAGGGGGCGGGATCGCTGCCCAAGGCAGGGGAGCTGGGGAACGCCTGCAGGGTGGAACAGGGTGGGGAAAAAAAGAAATGTTCACCAGCTTGCTGCTACTGTATAAGTGTTTCTTCGACTGAAGATACTTCTTTAGTTATCTTTGCTGTCTTTGCTGTTGCTGCTACTAACGGGTGGCTCAGCCAAACATGCCCACTCTCAAAAGTTGTTGTTGTTGCTAGTACTGCTGCTGCTGTTGCTGCTGCTGATGGTGGTGGTGGTCACGCTGTTGCTGTTGCTGCCGTACGAAAAAACCGTATGTGCAGTGCAAAAGCAACTCTGCCAAACTTTTTTCAGTGTTTTTCCTTTTTTCCTTTTTCTATTTTCCCATGTCCGAGCCTGTCCTGAACCTGATCGGCGGCAACAGCGGCTCAAAATTTGCTTTTTTAAAAAGTTAAATATTTTTTGGAAGGCTTTTTTTTTCAGGACAATGGGGCAAATAATCACAATTTTTTTTGTTCTACGTGTGTATAGAACCCCTTCTGCAACTTCAGCATCTCTAGCTCAAAATCAGAGAGTCCAATCTGCCAAATAATTTGCAAGAAATAACAAAAAAGTCGTCCAAAAAAGCTATTTTAATAATATTTGTTTTCAAAATACCTTTAGTTCTTTTAATATGATTTTTTTACCCGCCGTTAGGGGGGGGCAGATTTGGCCGAGCCACCCGTTACAAGCCCACCATATTTAGAGTAACAATTTTTTTTAGAATCCTGCTGCCAAAATGACCTCCGCAAAAATTGACCAAGTCATGTTAATTTTAGTCAAATTTCAAAAATGCCTCTGTGCCGCACCTACAGCAGGTGCCTGCAGGTGCCATTGCAGGTGCAGAAATTTAAAATGCTTTTAACTTGAAGCAGGAGGAAAAAGGAAGCTAATGAGCCATTGTAGGTCTTTGTAAACCTCATCAAACAACAAAAATGAGAGCAAAAAAGTGCCAAAAAATGAGGCCATTTTTGGTCCCTAGCATTGTTATATAGTAAATATTATTCTGTAGCGGCTCTTGTGCCATTTTGAAATATAACAAAAATTGACATATCTTGGTCAATTTTTGTGAGTATTGGAAAATTCTTTTTTCCATGTTAGCTTAAACATCTGGCTGTAGACTGAAAGTCATTTCATGTGGCTGGAGGCCATTTTGGCAGCAGGATTCTAAAAACATTTTGTTGCTCTAAATATGGTGAGCACCATACTTGGGCACGGGGTCTCGGCGGTGTGTGTG
>JAAUYJ010044516.1_pt1 | contig 24050 bp, 18 predicted proteins | sample 7278031 | NCBI WGS metagenome assembly JAAUYJ01 (sample SAMN14350222, study PRJNA611818) | marine sediment metagenome | isolation source: surface marine sediment (1.8m) | place: French Polynesia: Moorea | collected 2018-08 | reverse complement strand
TGATGTCACTGTAGATGAAGATGCAGACAATCAAATTATTGACCTCAGTAATGTCTTTGAGGATATTGATAGCGAGAATATCCAATTAGAAATTGCCAGTAATAGTAATTCCGAGCTAGTTACCCCATTACTTGAGGGCAATGATCTGACTCTTGATTTCCTTGACAATCAATCTGGTACAGCAGATATTACGATTCGTGCTACTGCTGATGGAAAATCTGTCGATGATACTTTTACTGTTACTGTCAATCCCAGTTTAGAAACTATTGAACTATTCCGTTTTCGTAATACTACTTTCGAGACAGGAACTTATGTATTTGTTGGTGCAGCAGAAAGAGATGCTATCTTAGACAACCCTGATTTTAATCAAACTTTTGAACTAGAAGGTGATGGTAATCCTGCTTTTGTTGCTAGTACCGAATCAGGAGATGATTTAGAGGGTTTCTATCGTCTCTCAAGTCTCGATAATCCCGGCACTTTTCTGTTTGTTGGACAAGGAGAATATGATGCTATTTTTGCTGAAGGCTCAGATCAAAGAGATAGGTGGGAAAAACAAGGCTTTGATAGTGATGGTACTACTGACATTCCCGAATTTTATCTCTATGGCGTTGGTGCTAATGTCGGAACAGCATTTAATCGTTTCCAAAATCGGGCAAATAATACTTTCTTGTATGCAGGACCACAAGAAACAGAAGCAATTAATACTAATCCTGATTTTTCAGCAGCTTTCTTTGATCAAGGTGGTGCTTTTGAAGCTTTTTAACTTTTGCTATACTACAAAAAATCTTACTCTTGTAGTTGCTAACCCCTAGCAATAGAACCACAACAGTATTCAATAGTCCGTAATATCAAATCACTTTAAATATGCTGCGTATTAATCACCCTTGTCCCCCTTGTCCCCCTTGTCTTCCTTGTCTCCGTGTCCATCATCTGTAGCAATCTTAAAGGGAAACGATATAACCTTTAATTCTCCCCTCCAAAAAAGCAAGGGAAAATTAGGACATGGCGATCGCTAATTTTAGGCGATCGCTCTTCTCAGATAAGAGTCAGGAAAACAGTTAGAAATCAACATCTACAACTTGTGTAACCAATTTCCTATTATTTAAAATTGTCAAAATACTCTGCAATAGCACATTATATTCTATTCTATCTAGGAAACCTATCATTTCTATAGAGTGAAGCGATGGGAGTACGTTAGACAAGAAATAGGTAGCATCAAATGAATACTATTACTGGTATAGTCGTATCTGGAATAATAGCGATCGCTGAAACTGAAAATATTGAGCTTTTGGATAATTCCTCAACAACCAATCCAGTAGAATATTATCTATCCCAGTTACCAGAGCCGATTCCTCCTAGAACTCCCCAACCTCTACCTAGAAAATTACCAGAAACTCCACCCAATCCCTTCCAGCCGAATCCGAATCAAGCTCCTCAATCTAGTCCTTTATCTCCTATTCCTGGGACTATCATTGTTAATAGTTTTGAGTTTTTAGATAATACTGCTTTTACCACCGAAGAATTAACCCAAGCTACTCAAAATCTGTTAGGTAAACCGATTTCTTTTGCCCAGTTGCTTCAGGTAGAAACTATTATTACTAAACTTTACATTGAAGCTGGTTATATTAATTCTGGTGCTTATATTGTATCGGGTCAAAGTTTTGTTTCAGATTCTGCTGTAGTCCAAATTCAAATAGTAGAAGGTGGTTTAGAAACAGTAGAGATTACAGGCACAAGCCAACTAAGACCTAATTATATTCGTGATCGCCTCCCTTCAACCAAAGAAGTTCCTCTCAATCAAAAAAAACTTTTACAAGATTTGCAACTATTACAACTCAATCCTTTAATTGCAAGGATTTCTGCTCAATTGGCTGCTGGCTCTCGTCCTGAAGCAAGTACCTTAGAAATTGACATCACTGAAGCTGATACCTTTAGTGTAGAGGCTTTTTTGGATAATGGTCGTAGTCCCAGTGTCGGCAGTTTTCGTCGTGGAGCTAGAATACAGGAAAATAATTTCCTCGGTTTTGGCGATCGCTTACTTCTGATCTACACTAATACAGATGGTAGCAATGCAGGAGATATTAGTTATAGTTTTCCTCTAAATCGAAAAAATGGTTCGTTAAATTTTGCAGCAGGAATTAATGATACTAAAGTTGTTGAATCTCCTTTTGAGGAGCTTGATATTAAAGGAGATTCTTATTTTTTAGATTTTACTTTACGCCAACCGATTATCTTTAAGCCTACTCAAGAACTGGCTCTTGGCATTACCTTCTCCTATCAAGAGAGTCAAACTGAACTCTTAGGGCAAGATTTTCCTTTTACTCCTAATATAAACACTAGGGGAGAAACAACCATATCTGCAATTCGTTTCTTCCAAGATTTTGTTCAACGTAACCCAACAGATTTATTTGCTTTGCGTTCTCAATTAAGTGTGGGACTAGATATTTTTGATTCTACGGTTGAAGATAATGCTGCTGATTCTCGCTTTATAGCTTGGAGTGGACAGGCTCAGTATGTCAAGCTATTAGCTGCTGATACTGTCTTGATTTTACGTAGCGATCTACAATTTGCTAACGATAGTCTATTAGCTCAAGAAAGATTTAGTCTTGGTGGTTTAAACAGTGTTCGAGGCTATCGTCAGAATTTATTATTAACTGATAATGGTATTTTCGCTTCAGCAGAAGTCAAATTACCTCTAGTGCGTTTTGCTAGTAATCAAGCAATATTGCAGTTTATTCCTTTTATCGACTTTGGTACTGTGTGGAATGTTGACTCAGAAACCGATCTAGAACCTGACAGTTTAGTATCTGTCGGAGTTGGTTTAGAACTTAATTTTAGTGATGTTTTTGATGCCAGAATAGATTGGGGAATTCCTCTAGTTGATGCAGATTCCGAACCAGGAACTTTACAAGAAAACGGGGTTTATTTTTCCATTAAATATAAACTTTGAATTTTGCTTCCTCATATAGCTATTTTTTTCCAAATAAGTCATAATCGTTATGACTATGTATTATTCTCAAGCTTGAATAATGGCACAACTCAAACATCGACTTCCAGAAAACATAAGTGGCGACTTTTATGTCGATTCTAGTTGTATCGACTGTGATACTTGTCGCTCTTTAGCACCAAAGATATATCATCGAGCAGGAAATCAATCTGCTGTATATCATCAACCCGTTGACGAAACAGAGAGACAACAAGCAATACAAGCACTGTTATCTTGTCCTACAGCATCTATTGGTACGACAGAAAAACCCAAAGATATTCGTCTGGTACAAAAAACCTTTCCCCTAGCAGTAGAAGATAACGTTTATTATTGTGGTTATAATTCCTCCAAGTCTTATGGTGCAGCTAGCTATTTTATCCAAAGACAGGAAGGCAATATTTTGGTTGACTCTCCTCGTTTTACTCCGCCTTTGGTTAAGAGACTGGAGGAGTTGGGAGGATTAAGTTATATGTATCTAACCCATAAAGATGATGTTGCCGATCATCAAAAATTCCAGCAACATTTTAAATGCGATCGCATATTGCATAGAGACGATATTACTAAAGAAACCTCGAATGTAGAAATCGTCCTCTCAGAAACCAAGAAAATAGAATTAGCTCCAGACCTATTAATTATTCCTGTCCCTGGGCATACTAAAGGTCATACTGTCTTACTATACAAAAATAAGTTCCTGTTCACAGGAGATCATTTAGCATGGTCGCCCCATCTTAATCATCTTTATGCTTTTCGTCGCTATTGTTGGTATTCTTGGTCAGAACAAGTTAAATCTATGGAAAAATTACTTGATTATACTTTTGAATGGGTCTTACCAGGACATGGTCGCCGTTATCACAACAATAGCACCCAAATGCAACAGCAAATGTGACAATGTTTAAGTTGGATGAAGCGACAATAATTTATAGGCGATCGCAATTCTGGCGGATAAGACTTCTAAATTGTTATGAGTTAATATCGTAGAGGTTTTTGCTGGTTTTTCTATTGTAGATTTTTCCATGACTTCTAATGAATCCCATCCAAACTCTGATCCCTTAGAAACCGAGACTGACTTGGATTCTAATGTGGAAAAAATTTTAGCGGAAGTGGGTAACTCCCTTACGGAATTAGGCTCACGCTATGAGCAAGTAAAACAAGATTGGCACAGATATACAGAACTTCAGCAGCATCAGGAAGAATTAGAAGCCAAAAAAACTCATAATCCTGAAAAAGACCCGATTAAAACAGAACTCAAACATCTTCTTCAAGAGTTAGAAGAATTGGAAATCAACTTAGAAAGCGTGTTACTTCCAGACTTATTTTGGCAAGCAGTACGTTTTGGAGGCTTAGGAATAGTTATTGGTTGGCTGCTAAAATCTTTGGCAAGTTAAATAGCAACTAAGGATTTTTATGTCTGGCAAAACCCGTTTATTAGTAGCTGCGAGTGGTACTGGTGGTCATTTATTTCCAGCACTAGCTGTAGCAGAAGCCTTATCTGATTATGAAATTGAATGGTTAGGAGTCCCCAACCGCTTAGAAACCGAACTTGTACCAGAATGTTATCCTCTCAATACAGTGGCAGTAGAGGGATTTCAAACAGGTTTGAGCCTGAAAAGTCTTAAAATTGCTCTGGGATTAATTGCTTCAGCATTTAAGGTAAGAAAATTAATTACACAAAAGCAAATCGATGCAGTATTTACCACAGGTGGTTATATTGCTGCTCCTGCTATCTTAGCTGCTCGTTTAGCGAACAAACCCGCCATTCTCCACGAATCCAACTTTATCCCAGGAAAAGTTACTCGCTTTCTAAGTAGCTATTGTAGCGCGATCGCAATTGGTTTTGAAGGAACAGCCCAATACTTACCCAAGGTGACAACAGAATATGTCAGTACTCCTGTACGTTCTCAATTTCTCTCTCCTCAACCCCTAGATTTACCCATTCCCAATGATGCTCGATTAATTGTTGTTGCGGGAGGCTCTCAGGGTGCAGTTTCAGTTAACAAGTTAGTCCGACAAGTAGCGTCTTCCTGGTTAGATCGAGGGGTATATATCGTGCATCTCACAGGAACAAATGACCCTGATGCTGATAGTTTAGAACATCCTCACTATATTTCTTTGCCTTTTTATGACAACATGGCAGGATTATTGCAGAGAGCTAATTTAGCTATTTCTCGCGCTGGTGCTGGAACACTGACAGAATTAGCCATTACAGAAACTCCTGCAATTCTTATTCCCTATCCCTATGCAGCAGAAGATCATCAAACCTATAATGCTAAAGTATTTAGTAATGCTGGTGCAGCAGTAGTCTATAAACAGTCTGAGTTAACACCAGAAATTTTAGAGTCCCAAGTAACAGAGTGGTTACAGCAACCCGATAAGTTATCACAAATGGCAAGTCAAGCTAAGTCTTTAGCCATGAGCGATAGTGCAGAAAAGGTAGCTAGTTTAATCAAAAATCTCACTCAAATCTAAACTAAATCCAGGTAAGACATCCTCTCCTGATAGAGTTTGGGGATTATTTAATATCTCTACTTTGTGTTGCGAGGGATATATTTCTACTTTTTTAGCTTCGGGTTAAATTATTTTAATTACTCAATAGTGCGTTCGCCATCTATCAATACCATCATCAATTGCCTGAAATAATATTGCGATCGCTAATTTTGCCTGTACCAATCAATCACCAAGAAATTTATTTCTTGGCTAATAGTATCAAGTCTTCTCAAGAGGACTCTTATCTTGTTTTCAAAACAAAGAGCTATTATTATCTATTGTCTATGTTCCTTGTTTCTTAATTGATACACTATTAAGCAAGTCACTTTAGCAAAAGAATATAGTATGCTCAATTTTTCAGGAACAAGACCCAAGAATTTAGGAGTAAAAGACGGAAAACTTGCAGCTTGTCCAGGTACACCTAACTGCGTGAGTAGTCAGAGTGATAATCCTCAATTTCAAGTCGCTCCTTTACCAGCAACCTCTATTGCAGAGATTAAAAAGGTAGTGGAAGGGATAGAAAGGACTACTATTATTGAAGAAACTGATAATTATCTTTATGCTGAGTTTAAAAGCAAGTTGATGGGCTATGTGGATGATGTAGAGTTCTATTTAGATTCTGATAATAATGTAGTCCAGGTTCGTTCCGCTTCTCGTTTGGGTCAGTCCGATCTTGGCGTTAATCGTAAAAGGGTAGAAGAAATACGTTCCTTATTAGCATAAATCAATTTGTAGGGTGGGCGGTGCAGGCAACCCTACCTCATACTTGACTCCAAAGTTTTAGGCTCAGAAGCTCGAAATCGTTACAGGCTGGTTGGTAAGATAGCCTAAATTCTTGTGTGTGGAGTTCTTATGGAATCAAATTTTCTAACGGCTGTTTTTCTACCTCTAGCACTATTCATCATCATGCTGGGCATGGGGCTAGGGCTAACATTAGATGACTTTAAACGAGTTTTGGTTGAACCAAAAGCTGTTGTCGCCGGTCTCATAGCTCAGCTTATTCTGTTACCTATCGTCGGTTTTGCATTAGCGACAGTTTTTCCGCTTTCCCCTGAGTTAGCTGTGGGGGTTATGCTCCTCGCTGCTTGTCCCGGTGGTCCTACCTCCAATATGATCGCCTATCTGATTAAGGGAAATGTTGCTCTCTCTATTACTCTGACGGCAATTACTACTCTGATTACGGTGTTTACAATTCCTCTGGTGGTAAATCTCTCTATGCAGAACTTTATGGGGGAAGGGACGGCTTTACAGTTGCCTTTTCTGAACACTGTCATTCAGATTGCTGTCATTACTCTAATTCCTATTAGCATTGGTATGGTGCTGCACCATTACACACCCAAGTTAGCAGCTACAGTTGAGAAAAGTGTTAAATGGTTGTCTTTGTTCTTTTTGTCCTTAATTATTGTAGGTTTACTGGTCAAGGAAAGAGCGAATGTCCCTAGCTTTTTCTTACAGGTTGGCTGGGTGACGCTCACGCTAAATATCGTCATGATGGCTCTAGGATATAAGCTCGCCACTGTTTCCCAGCTAGATCAACCCCGTGCTAAGTCAATTAGTGTGGAAGTTGGTATCCAAAATGGCACTTTGGCAATCGCAATTGCCAGCACCCCGACATTACTCGATATGCCCACTATGGCAATTCCCGCAGCGATCTATTCCCTAATTATGTTTGTCACAAGTGCTGCATTTGGTTGGTTGGTCAAACAGCAATCCGACAGCATTGCTAGCTCAACTCATTGACATACTCTCTCCGTTAAAATCAAGGATTTTTAACGGGATAATCTAAAGTGTTTCTCCTTCTTCAGGCGACCCAGTTTATTGTAGGGCGATGCACTGCCCACCCTACCTCTAATAGCTTTAATGATGATGGTGATGATGGTGGTTGTTAACAGAAGCTAATTCTGGATTTACGGTTACTCCTTCATCAGATAGTAAAGCAATAATTTGTTCGTTTGCCCAATCTGCTGCCATGTGTAAGAATTCACTATTATCATTGACGCAGGGCATTCTGACAAAATTAACTTTTTTATGACGATGTTGTAAATGATGAATAATATGATCTACATCTAAGATAGTTTCATGGTTTTCAGTTGCAAAGCCAATGGGCATCATAATTATGGCATTTGCGCCTAATTCAATTAAGTTTTTGGCTGCTAACTCTACATTAGGCTGTGTCCATTCAATTAGGGGTGTATCATGGTTGAGCCAACCTACAGAAATTAGGGGATATTTAGTAATTAATTCTTCTCTGACTAGTTCATAAAGAGCTTGACTTTCATCTATGCCAGAAGTAAATCCTTTGGCTTTATGAGGACAGCCATGATTCATTAAAATAATACCGATTTGGGATGGTAAATGGGCTTGCTGCAATTCCCTGGTAATTTTTTCTTCTACCATGTTTGCCAACAATTTGATGTAAGCTGTCTGGTTGTAGAAAGAAGGAATGTAGCGGATACTTTTAAGCCAGTGCTGTTGCTTTTCTGAGAGTGCAACTAAAGCTTTGTTTACTTGTTCTACAGCAATTCCACTGGTAAAAATTGAATCTACAACTAGTAATGGATAGATTAATAGTTTGGTAAATCCTTCCGCTTTAATTTCAGTTAATACTTGTTCTGGTAAAAAAGGTTTGCAGAAGTTAAAAGCTTTAAAAACTTTAAGGCGATCGCCCCAAGTTTCCTGTAATTCTTGTTCGATTCCTGCTCTTTGTTGTTCAAAAATTTGATTGTGAGGTGAAATAAAATTACCGTGCTGGTGTCCCCATTCATGGAGGTCAAACATAGCTAATATTTTAGCTAAAGGAGGATACATCCAAGTAGGAACAGGAGCAAACTTGGCAGTTAAAAGATTTAATGCTTGTTCATTATAATTAGCAAAATCTTCGTAGCTTTCTACTTCTCCATAACCCATTAATAAAACTGCAACTTTGTCTTGATTGGGATTATTAACAGGGTGTTGGTGTGTATTTTCAGAAATTGTTACCACTATTGCTTTCCTTGGGATAATTTATGAGAGATATTTGATGAGAGATGAGGGACAAGGCATGAGAATAATAACCACTAATTAATTTCCTTATTCTTTTTTCTTCCTTCATCTCTTAAGAGCAGAAGCCCCTTGCATAATGAGGGGATAGATTTATAACTCTTTCTCGACTTGCTTTACGCTAACGTCCCTACAGGGGGGTTATTCGCTATGTAACGCAATACTTTGCATTTTGTAATTATTGATTAACTATTGTTCAATGAAAGTAATAATTTGCCCTGGTATTCACTCCTCTGAGTTGACAGAGAGTTTTGTCCGTAGTGTTTCAACAACCATAAACCCTAACATCCAATGGTTAGTTTTGCCCACTGAGGAACATCCTCCCTATTCTCCTTTTGCTATCTATAATTGGCTCAATAAACCAGAAATACTCACTGATGAATTGTTATTTATTACTTTTAGTGCTGGAGTAGTGGGAGGAATGGGGGCTGCGATCGCTCTTCAAGGGAAAGGAGTTAACATTAAAGCTTTTATTGCGATCGATGGTTGGGGTGTTCCTCTCTGGGGAAATTTTCCTCTATATCGTTTTAGTCACGATTATTTTACCCATTGGAGTTCCGCTATTTTGGGGACAGGAAAAGCCAGTTTTTATGCTCATCCTCCTGTAGAACATTTGGCAATGTGGCGATCGCCTGAAACCTGTATTGGATGGATTGTTTCTAATTCCTCAGCTAGCAAAGTTAGTTGTTCAGCACAAGATTATCTGCAACGGATAATTGTTGATTGCTAATTGTTAGTTGTTAGTTGTTAGTTGTTGATTGCTACTTATTCTATTGATGTTTCCATTCGGCAAAAATCTCTTTAATTCTGGCGATCGCTTCATCTGCTGCTTGTTCGGGGGATATGCCATCGATAACTATGCGGTATAAAATTTTTCCCCAAAGATTTTCTTCTAGTACTTGGCTGTAAGCAGGGTTATTAGAAGTATAAGATAAGCGAGTTTCCCCTTTGACTAAAATTTTAGCTGCTGTCATCAGATAAGGGTCTTTAGTTTGTTGCCAAAAAGGGTCTGACCAAACGGAATTTTGTACTGGTTGACTTCTATGTCCAGAAGCATGAAGATATTTTATTGTAACTTGGGGCTGAATGAAATAGCCCATAAAGTCTTTAGCTAATTCGATGTGAGGTGAATCAGCAAAAATCACTGCTTGTTTGACAGTAATGATGTAACACATTGGTTTGCCATTAGGTTTATTGGGAAGTTCAACAACACCTAATCTGTTGTAGTAAGTATCAGTATCCTGACGCACCATAGCAGAAATCGAAAGGCTAACATTAGGAGTCATTAATACAACTCGGTTGAGTAAGTTGCGATTGTTATCGGTATTCAACCAATTGACTGCATCGGGTGGTACATAACCTTGTAGATAAAATTGGCTGTACCAGTCTAAACATTGAATAATTCCCTGGCGTACTTCGGGGCGATCTACTAGTAGCTTTCCTTCCTCATTAAGTAGGGTGACATCGTATGCTTCTAAAATCTGCTCAAATAAAAGAAACATATCATCTGTTCCATTAATAGAAAAAGGTAGCCCCAAGCCGTAAATATCTTGATTATGTTGTGTTCTTAATTCATATTGGGCTTTTTGCCAAAATAACCAAAAATAGTCCCAATCTTGGGGAATATCACTGTTCTTCATTCCCACAAGTGATAATAATTTCTGCCAATAGAAGATAAATGTAGTAGCTTGATATACTGGTATGCCGTAGTAGCTAGATTCACCAGTGACCTTATTAGAATAGGTGATCGCTTTCAGGATATGTTCGGGATAAGAATCCTTAACTGGTTCGATAACATCAGAGACATCTTGCAGTTTATTTTGCCAAGCTAGACGAGGATAGAGAGTTGGGTTAGCTTTTCGACTCATGATTAGATCGGGGAGATTTCCTGATCTTACGGCTCTTTCTACTTTTTCTACTAGTTCGTTAGTAGGATAAAAAGATAGCTTAACCTGATTGCCTGTTTTCTGTTGCCAATCATTAACAATGGCGCGAAAAGCGGTATCTTCTTATAACTTCAAGCCTTTTTCCCACCAGATATTCAGTTTTTGTGTCGTTTCTCTAGCAGAATACTCAGCCATCTTTGATGGGTCGATTTGCATTTCTTGGGAGCAGGAAACTGTAAACCAAAAAAATGCGATCGCAAGATAAAAGTACCAATATTTAAAACTGCTACGCAACTTTTTCCTCATAAATAAACCAGGGAAGATTAAGGTATTAGTACTGAAAAATCAATATTTTCGACCCTATTACTTAATCGAGAATAAGTAGAGAAGTGATAAGTGCCATGTCAGGCGCGATAACTTTTGCCATCACAACTTATTCTGTTGAACTTACGTTTTTTAATATAAGATTTGAACAGGTGAATCAGACCGCACTCTCAGTCTTCGCGGAGCAAGGCTGAGTGAGGGCGCAAGCGTAGTCAGTCCTTAATCTTTGTAGTCTTGGTTCTCGATATATCGAATTAAAACATCAATTGCTGCACCACCAGCAGAAGTATAACCATATCCTTGTTTCCAAAACTTGGGTTTCCAATAATAAGGTTTAAGATATTCTGCAAATTATTTTATAATTTCTCTACTACTCTAAGATATAGTCATGATAAAACAAACCATCCGAACTGACAAATGGCAAATAGTAGCAACTCTCCCACAACGAGAGTTGTTAGAAAAAACCGTTTGCGAGTTTCGATGTTTAGTTAGATGCTTAGTGGGAGTAATTTACACTCATTGGTCTAGTATTGGTCAGTTAGATGCCAAATCTCAGATACCAGCCGTAGAAAAATTGATACACCCTACCACTAAAAATCCATCGCCTAAATACCAGTATTTCAATCAACGCTTTTATAAATTCCCCAGTTACTACCGACGCGGAGCAATTCAGTTTGCTATCGGTCAAGTGAGTAGCTTTGTGACTCGTTATCGAGAATGGCAATCGGGAATTAGAAACAGAAAAGATGCACTACCACCATTATTAAATGCTGATTGTGGCACTTATCCGCCACTTTATAAAGGTCAGTGTGTTAAGTTTGCTGATGACTTATGTAGTGCAGCAATCAAGGTTTTTACAGGTTCAGATTGGATTTGGATAACGGTAGGCATTACAGGGCATAGAGAACGCCATCTCAATCCAAGTAATCAAAGAAAATCACCATATCTAATAGTTAGTAAAAGAGGTTGCCACCTATCAGTACCATTTAAAATCAAAAAACTCAAGCTAGCAGATACCGAATCAGTGCTATCTGTAGATTTGGGCATTAACACCACCGCTACTGTTTCAATCGTGAACTTTAACGGCACTGTAAGCCATCGTGAGTTCATTCACCCTGGCAGAGACATAGACCGCAGAGATAAAAGACTGAAACGGATTAGAGCCAAAGCTAGACGGACAGGCAAATTATATAAGGGCTTTTGCCGTAGCTTGTACCGTAAAGCTAACAATATCAACCGAGAAATCGGACAAAAAGTATCATCTCGTTTAATCAAGATAGCTCAACAATACAGAGTCAAATACATCGTATTTGAGCATCTATTAGGCTGGCGACCAAAAGGGGGAAAGAAACGCTCTACTTTAAAACAACGCTTTCACAACTGGCTGCATCGTAGGATAGTTAATTTAACTGAGATGAAGTGGTCAGAGTTGGGAGGTAAAGTTATCTTTGTCAATCCTCGCGGTACTAGTAGCTATGCTTTTGATGGAAGTGGGAAACTTAAACGAGATAAAAATAACTACGAATTAGCCATGTTTGCTAACGGAAAAAAGTACAACTGTGATTTATCTGCTAGCTATAACATTGGTGCAAGATTTATTTATCAACTGACGAGCAGAAATGGCTCGCAGGACAAGCAAGGCAAAAGTTCCTGCTTGTCGCCTAGAAGTCGGGTAACGCTTTCGATGTTGTGGTTGCAACCCATAACTATTGTAGAGCAAGATACTCAGCCCTCGCGTCAGCCTTCTCTGAGAGACTTCATGAAAAATATTTATCCTGTTTAATAAAGTGATGTCGAGAGAGCCAGTCAAGATACCGAAAGCAGACATCTTAGCGATCGATGATACGCCAGAAAACCTAGCTTTACTGTCTCAGATGCTAACAGAAAAGGGTTATAAGGTACGCAGTGTTACTAAAGGCTCTACTGCGCTGCGAGGGGCGAAAGCTGCTCCACCAGACTTGATTTTACTGGATATCAAAATGCCTGAAATGAATGGTTATGAAGTGTGTCAGCATTTGAAAGCTGATGCTCGTACCCGTAATATTCCTGTGATTTTTATTAGTGCTTTGGGAGATGTGTTTGATAAAGTCAAAGCTTTTCAAATGGGTGGTGTGGATTATATTACTAAGCCGTTTCAGGTAGAGGAAGTTTTAGCTAGACTAGATACTCATCTGACTATTCGCAATTTACAACTGAAACTTCAGAGACAAAATATCCAATTACAGCAAGAAATTGCCAATAAAACCGCTGCGGAACAGAAATTTGCTAAGGCTTTTCGTGCTTGTCCCAATCCTATTGCGATCGCCACTGTTTCAGAAGGGCGTTTTGTAGAGGTTAATGATAGTTTCCTACAAATGAGTGGTTATCTCAAGTCAGAAGTTGTAGATCAAACAATAGAGCAGATTTATTCTTACTCTGCCCTAGAAGTATATACCAAAACTCTCGAAAAATCACAGTCTCAGGGTTTTGTCCGTAATCAAGAGCTTGAGTTTCGCACCAACTCAGGCAAAACTAAAATTGTCTTGCTCTCTATGGAATTAATTGAATTAGATGGAATTGAATGTACCCTGCAAATTATGAATGATATTACCGAGCGCAAGCGGTTAGAAAATGAGTTTATTTCCCTAGTCAGTCATGAATTGCGAACCCCCATGTCTTCTATTATTGGGGCGTTAGACTTGTTAAAATCTGGTCAATTGGGAAGATTGAGCGATCGCGGAAACCAAATCCTTGAAGTTGCAATTCGCAATACCGAACGTCTGATCCGCTTAGTTAATGATATTCTAGATTTAGAACGGATCAAATCAGGTAAAATATCTATTAAAAGAGTTAAATGCGACCTCAAACCTCTTTTAATTCAAGCAATTGAGGTAATGAAACCAATGGCAGATAAAGCCCGGGTAGAATTAAGGTTAGAACATTCTTCTATGAGGCTAAACCTCGATCCAGATCGTATTCTACAGACTTTAACTAATCTATTGAGTAATGCTATTAAGTTTTCTGAACCAGGGAATATAGTTTGGTTAAGAACAACAGTAACTAATTCACTACAACACAAAGTAACCGACATCAACTACTGTCAAATCCAAGTACAAGATACTGGTAGAGGTATTCCCGAAGATAAATTGGAGACTATTTTTGAGCGTTTTCAACAAGTAGATACTTCTGATTCTCGCAGTAAAGGGGGAACAGGTTTAGGATTAGCTATTTGTCGTCATATAATTGAACGACATAACGGATATATTTGGGTAGAAAGTACATTGGGTGAAGGTAGTAGTTTTTATATTAATTTGCCCTTAACATAAGTTCACAGTGACCTTCAATGCTAGTCTGTCAATTTTGCAATGATCGGTTGAGACAGGCAAGAGGCTGATGTGGCAAGAGGCAATAGTGAATGGGCGAATGTACTTTCTAATTTTGCTTGGGTACTTAATTCGAGCTTAATCCTAAGAGATAATAAAAGTAGAGGAGTTGTGTGTAAAGGCTATGTAGCCCCCAAAGAAAAAATTTGAGAAAACCGACACTGTAGCAGGAGGTGAGTTTTGAATGAAAAAAGCTCTAATTTGTCTGTGTCTGGCAGTAACAGGCATACTTGTTAGCCCAGGAGCTATCAGTTATGCTCGGCAATCAACCCTCTCGCCAAGAGTGGCTATCCAAACCCAAATTGATTCACGAGTGCCTTCTATCGTTAGGGAAGGATTCGAGGCTTTGGAATCTAATGATGTCAAAGCTGCCTTGAGTGTTTGGCTAGAAAAAAGCAGCCCTCTTTTGCGAAGTAACTTACCTTTAGTAAGTAGTACTTTACAAGGAGTTGTTAAAGAAGCGGTAGGGGAATGCGTAGGCTATTCAGCGATTGAAACTTTTTCGGTTACGGACAATAGTAGGGTTATTTGGGTTGAATCGCAACATGAATATGGAGCGCATTTTTGGGCTTTCACTACCTACAAAAGCCCGAAAGGTTGGATAATTTCAGATTTTAGCTTCAACACAGACCCTAGTAAAGTGATTCCCATAGGAATAATGTTTAGGAGATAAAGCTGAATAACCTGAGTTCTATGAGTAAAAAATTAAATGGTTTTGACCAAGGGAATAGGTAGGTAATTATTAATTCTTGAAACTACCTATTCCCTACCCTTCAATTAACTTTTTGATTATTTTCGAGAATTGGTCTTAACTCATGGATTTATTTGAGTTTAGAAAAAATGATTTTATTCTCTGCCAACGAGTCAGTAATAAAGATAGCACGACTACCATTAATGCAATAATATTACTAGGTTCAGGGATACTTGCAGAACTATTATTTAGAGGATTATTAGGTTTATTTAAAGTCTCTTTTCCATCTTCAATTTTACGGTCAAATCTATCTTTTTGAGATTCTGCTTTTTGTAATGCTTTTCTTTGTTCATCATTCACTAATACAATCATAGAAGAATAGGGAGTTACAATCTTGTATTGTTTCGCGATCGCATGAATAGCATCTAGTTGTGCTAAATTATTATCAACGATTTCTTTGCTCAATTCCCTTACTAACACTCTTGCTCCTAGGGGAGTAAAACTATTTTCTTGATTATTATTTACTGCTGATTTATTTTTAAACATCGACCAACTGTAGCCACCAGCAACTCTCACTATGTTAGAATTTGGCTCATTATCAACAGCAATTTGTTGTAAAGCTTCAGATATATTGGTTGTTACTCCACCGCCATGTTTTTCGATAGTTTTAAAAGTAGCATCATCATAAGCTTGTGCTAGAGAATTTAGGTGTACCATCCACAAAGGTGCATTCAAGTCAGGTAATTTTTGTTTGTCTTTTCCTAGCTCATAACTTCCTTCATCAGTGAGTAAAATAATGCCATCATATTTAGTTTCTGCTTTTAATTCAGAGAACGTCTGCAACATTTCTTTAGGCTGCAATGTTCCATAGAATAGATTAGTCAGATTAGAATTTTTATTGAATTGTAACTTTTCTACCCATTGAGTAAAAGGCATTCTTTCAGATTGTATCCCTTTGGCATAAGTCAAATACACATCGACTTGATTTTGCTTAGTAATATTGTCTCGTAACCAAGTCAAAGTTTTAGTTAATTGCTTACTTTGTTCTCTCATACTGTAAGAAGTATCAAGAATCAAAGCTAAATTTTTTCCTTGGGGTAGCTTGCTAGTTTTTGCTGTAACAGGTTGCGCCTTAATAGTATAACTATCCAACAGATTTACTGTTGGTATTTCATTAGATATTTGAGTTGCTGAAACACTAGATTCTAGCCATTCTCTAAATCCTTTAACTTGTTTAGCATTTCGCAGACGTTGTGTATTTCTTGTCCAATAAATATTACGCTGTTCTTCTAGATGAGGTAGTTCCCATTGTCCATCTTTTTGCATTACTTTATAAGTTAACCACAAGTGCATTTGAGTAGGACGATTTTGGGGGTTTCCTATTTCTGTACTGCGGAGTTTTGGTGGTACAGGAAAAGCTCTTAAACGATATTGTCTTGAACCTACTTGTTCTAATAATGCAGGATCTACAGGGCGCACTCTTCTTACTTGAGAATTATAAACCTTTTGGGCTGCACCACGAGTAGCCACTTTAAAAGGAAAACGAGTAGCTAAGTTATGATTATCTCCTAACCAAATACCTGTAATAACTGCATTTTCAGGAAGAGAAAAGTAATAGAAAATTTCTTCGACATCAAAAGTCTGATTTTCATATAATTCATACAATTCTACATCTGCCCAAGCACCATGTTCTTGAATATTAACTGCTTGTTTCTTGAGCCAGACTTTCTTTTGATCGATATTTAAGACTCCAGCTTTAGCATCATCTAAAATCGCTGTAGATTTTAAAGCATGACGGACTGCTTTCTTTTCCCCTTTCTGAATTGGAGTATCAAAAAACTCAGCATAAAGTTTGGCTGCTTTAGCATCATCTTGGCGTTTTCCCTGATATAGAAAAGGAGAGATTAGCCAGTTATAACTATCTTGTATTCGTTGACAAGCTGTTTCAGGAAGTCGCAGCGCATCCCGATACATAATTCTCATGCGGTTACTATCTGCAACTGAGCTAATATAACGATAGGAATAAAGATAAGCATTCACTAATCCTTTACGGATATCTTCAGAATGTTTGGTTACTAAAGTAGCTCTACTTTCTACACTACTAGTTGGCTCTTTTAACAAGTCAAAAGCTACAACTTGGGGTTGATGAATAAAAGAAGTAAAGAGAACTAGCCACGCTGTGGTTACTCCTAATAATACTTGCCAAGCTCTTTTATAACTATACTGTCTGCCAAAAGCTTGTAAAATATTGTTGGCTGATGAAACATAAAACACTGCTACAGCAAAAGGCATAACTACCAGTAAGCTGCAAGATAAAATAAAGAATCCTAAAAAGAGTAAACTCAAGGGATGAAGTAAATAAATTACTCTCTCGATCCATTCAAAAGTAAAAACCCATCTTACAAATTCAACAATAAATTCGACAAAGTAAACTCCTAAAGGAATAACATCAAATAATAAAACTAAACTAAAATATACTCCAAAAACTAACATCAAGCTATGAGATATCGCCTGAAGCCAGCTAATAGTTTTGTTTTCTTGGTTATATCCCCCAAATAATTGTATGAGCAGTGTAATTATAGATACAAAGCAAGTAATTAAAATTAAATGAGTCGCTGGAGTAAGTTCCCTCAGTACAAATAACCTAATTAAAGATAGTAAAAATAATGGAGCTTCAACACCGTAAAAAAGACGAGCTAATTTTCCTGGTTGACGATAAAAGTATCTGTAACCGATGTAGGTGCAAAAAGGAGGAGTAATAATTAAACCTAAAAATGCCAACAAAAATTCCGGTTCAATTTCTCCATTAAAAATAGCAACGACTAAATCAACTCCAATAAAAGGTAAAATTAAACAATAGACGACTCCCAGAAAGGTAAAGTTCCAAGCGGTGAAACTTACTGTCAAAAATATAGTTAAAAACTTTTTTATTCCCAGCATAAACTTGGTTAATCAACAGCTATATTAAATACTAACAATTTCAAAAATTTGAGATAGTGATATTGCTCAAATGTTAGAAATCTTAAGTAACTACGTCTTGGGGGGTGACACAAATACTTGAGATGGTAGTCACAGCATAAAATAGAGCAAATTATCATTATTCATCATTAAAAAAACCCTAAATGCTTCTATTGCCAAGACTGAAATATATATTGTAGTAAATTTTAATTCTCAAACACTACTAAGTTAGATAAACTTAAAGCAACTCGCGTTGCTGAATGGGTAATGATTTTAATTTAATTATCGCTCAAAAACAATGAATTGGTAGGGGTTTGGCAATGCCAAACCCCTACGCTAACTTTAAATTATGAATAGACTTTCTGTAGAAAAACAAGCCTTGTCAGTTACCTATACTAACGAGCAGCAGCAAAAGATTTAATTACTACTCAGTTAGTAGCTGGTATAAGACCCAGATTAATCATTGCGCTGTCCAGCCTCCATCTATACTAATGGATGAACCAGTTATCATTTGTGCAGCATCACTGCACAAAAATAAAGTTAGTGCTGCTAAATCTGAAACAGAGACTTGCTTTTTAATAGCATGATTTTTAAGTAAAACATTTTTGATAGCATCCTCTTCAGAAATATTGTATGCTTTGGCTAATTCTGGAAGCTGTCTTTTCATAAGGGGAGTATTGACGCTACCTGGACAAATTGCGTTACAGGTAATGCCAAATTCTGCTAGTTCGAGAGCAACTACTTTAGTCAAACCAATGACACCATGTTTAGCTGCGACGTAGGCTGATTTATATGGGGAAGCAACTAACCCATGTACAGAGGAAATATTAATAATACGTCCCCAGCCATTGGTTTTCATTTTGGGCGCAATCGCTTTGATAGTGTGAAAATTGGAGGAAAGATTAACAGCAACAATTGCGTCCCATTTAGCTTCGGGAAATTGAGTGATAGGCTCAACGTGTTGAATGCCAGCGTTGTTAATTAGGATATCAACTTGTCCGAATTCATGGAAAGCTTTTGCAGCCATAGCACGAATTTCCTCTGGCTTACTCATATCTGCCCCTGAATAAACAGCTTTAACACCAAACTGTTTTTCTAACTTCAATCGCTGTTCTTCGATTGAGATAGCATTACCAAAACCATTAAGCATAATATTTACACCTTGTTCGGCAAGAGCAGAAGCAAGTTTTTCACCAATACCACTGGTTGAACCAGTAACAATCGCTGCTTTTCCTTTTAGATTCATAATGAAATTTCCTTAAAATTATTCAGCTGTTTAATCGAAAAATCTTGGTCAATTGGTTCTCAAGAAAGAAAAGTTATTTTCGGTAAATTACCATCGCTACTCCAGTAATAACAACAAGCATACCCAGTAAAGAAATGGGAGTTAATCTTTGATCGAATAATAAAAACTCTTCAATAGCTGTGGCAGGTGGAACAAGATAAAATAAACTGGTCAAACGAGATACAGTCTGCTGGCGAATAAGATATATCAACAGAGAAATTGCTCCCAATGAAAGAACTAAAATTAGCCAACATAAAGCAAATACAAATTCTCTTGTCCATTGCACCTTCATCTCTTCAAAAGCTGTTGCACAAACGAGGAAAACAATAGAAGTTGAAAGATATTGAATAGTTGTACCAGTGGTTAATTGCATATTAGGACAATAACGCTTCTGATAGAGAACACCAAAGGTAGTACCGAGTAAACTAATTATGGCTGCAATAACAGCTGCTATTGTTAATGGTTCTTGAGTAGTATAAGAAGCCAACATTTTCTCACTAACCACTATTCCTACACCGATAAAACCCAGTAATAAACCAAGCCATTGAGAGAATACGACCTTTTCTTTTAATAAAACCTGAGCAAAAACACCAGTTACAATAGGTTGCAATCCCACAATAAGCGCAGTCAATCCAGCAGACATTCCTAGATTCAGTGCCGTAAAAACGCCACCAAGATAGACCGCATGGAGTAATAAACCTGAGATAGTAATGTGGAAAATTTCTCCCGGTTTCTTCGGCCAAGATGCCCGCATCAATAGAGCAAAAATAGACAGCAAAGCAGATGCAATTACAAAGCGAATAAATAAAAAAGTGAAAGGTTCTGCATAGGGTAAGCCGAACTTTGCGCCTATAAATCCACTACTCCAAAGAACTACAAATATAGCAGGAGCAAGATAGGCAAAAATACTTCTATTGTTCAAGGAATTCTTGTTTAGATCGATCAATTTTGTTTCCTGTTTATAACTCCGAATATTTTTTGAGCTTGAAATGAGTGACGGTTTGATCGCCACCAATACTTAGCACAACTAGAAACAGGCGATTATCCTCGTAGAATTTTACTAGGATTTTGTCTGAATCAATACTGATGAATCAAAAACTTAGCTGCACCCCGACCCTTAACAGGAAGTCACAAACCGTCCTATGCTGAACATCTCAAGCTCAGGAGCAGTTCGACCAGATTCGACTAAATCTGCCATGATTTCACCAATTACAGTGCAAAATTTGAATCCGTGTCCAGAAAAACCAGCAGCAAAGAACACTTGAGGAAAATCGGGACAGGTATCGATGATAAAGTTTTCGTCGGTTGTGTTGGTATAAATACAAGTACTTAAAGATATTGTTTTACCAGAGCCTTCGGGGAAAAAGCGTTCAGCATACTTACGGATGACTTGTTCGTCTTTAGGGCTACATTCTCTTTCCATAGTATCTGGATCGATTTTCTCCCTAAGATGATGAGAACGTCCAAATTTAAAACCCCCTTCTTCAAATATGGGGAAACCATAGTAATGACCTTCGTCCAGTATTAAATTGAAAACTGGAAAACGATTGGGACTAAATAGTTGTGGTTGATAAGGCTCAAACCAAGCAACAACTTGCCTTTCGGGAGTAACTACCTGAGAAAATTCTGGAACTAGCTTGGAAAACCACGATCCAGCAGTAATAACTAAACGCTCTGCAAAATAGGTGGCATGATTTGTTACCACTTTGACTCCATCTCCCGACGGCATCCAGCTAATAACTTGCTCGTGTTGGTGAATATCGGCACCATGAACTTTGGCGAGGCTGACGAGAGATGAAATAGAACGTTCAGCACAGAGAAAACCTCCATCTGGTTGCAACACAGCTAGGATATTTGATGGAAGATGATAACCAGGAAATCTAACAGCTAGCTCTGAGCTAGTCATAACCTCATAAGGTAAATTATGTAGCTCACAGGATTTTCGTGAGCCTTCAACTATTTGGCTTTCAGGATAACCAGCATCAATTGAACCAGTAACGTAAAGAATTTGCTCGCCTGTTTGATTTTGTAGCTCTTGCCAAAGATGATAAGCACGACGTACTAGGGGTACATAAGCAGGATTTTGGTAGTAAGCTAAACGAATAATTCTAGTTGTTCCATGAGAAGAACCCATCTGATTAGGAATACTATAGCGATCAAGACCAAGTACTTTGAAACCTCGCTGTGCTAGCTGAAAGACAGTGGCACTTCCCATTCCTCCAACACCTATAACTATTACTTCATAGTGTTTAGAAGTATTATTGGTATTGCTATTTGGTAAGTTCATTGGATTTCTTTGTTAATTATCAATTATTCAAGGTTGAGTTCCACACAATTAGTGACTGTGGATTTTGAACATCACAATGAGTGAGCGGCGCAGAGTAACACTAACTGCCCCTCAAAAATTCCATCATCTTCTATCCAAAAGAATTTTTAACGACTCTTGATGTAGAAATCGATGTTTGCGTTCCTCCCAGACATTGGCTTCATCTTGCCATCCCAGTAGTTGATACATACGCTTGACTAATTCCAATGAAGTGCCTTCTGGTTGCTCAAAATAGTAGAAAGTCTTGAGTAAAAGCTTTTCTGCTTCTTTTTTGTTAGTTTGGTGATAAATAGTTAACGCATCGATCAATTTCTTATTGTAATCTGCCTCACTTGGAATTTTAAGCTCCTCAAACCACTGTTCTAAAATTTGTTGAGCCTTAAGCAGGTTTTTTAATTTTTCGTTGATGTAACAGTCCAGAATCAAATGAATTCTAGTACTGCCTTCATTGATCGCGCCGTGAACCACACTAGCTGGATTGAGCTTCCATAAAGCATCTTCATGTAAGTGAATACGATGCCCAGATAAAATCAACCAAGCTCTTTTATTTGTCTTTATAGGTAGATGGATGCGTAAGCGATTTTTATCTTCCAATTCTGAATAATCTTTGTGTTCCCACAAAGATGCACCAGACTCCAGTCGATTTAATCTTGCCCACATTAAATCCAGACCGCATTCTGCTAAAAATCTTTTTGTTGCTGGTAGCTGCTCTAGTACATCGGTTGGTTTGGGGATGCAGTCTCTGATAATGGTGTTATTACTATCGCCATCACTATTCAACAAAGACAGAGAAAATACTCCCTCTGAAACATACTCTGTATAAGAAAACTTTTTCCAATCTAGATGCGCCTTTTCTATCTCTTTTCTCATTTTTTCACTAGTGCCTGGAGCAAGCAGTTTGAGTCGAGATATTACTGGTAGCAAAGCTGTTGAGATATTTTGTTTAACAATCATGGATATTATCTCTCTTAAATCTTGGATATGTAACTAGTTATGTCGGGTATTTTAGTTTATGCAGTTAATTAAAAACTAATTTTTTTTAAGTCCGTAAACCTTTGATATCTAAGAAATCAGAAGTTTTTTAGATGATCCTGAGATGAAAATTATCAGTTCTTCAGTTATAAAAAACAAGTTGTATCCAGATATTTTTCAGCGAAATACGAGAAAGGTAGCAAAGAGACAATGTTAGATATTGTGAAATTTATTTCCTGAAATATTTGATTATATTTGTTAATATTGTGTTGAGATTTTTATTGAATGTTTATAATATTTGAAAGTTTTTTAGGAACTGATTTAACGGACTTCATATAACAAGACTTTTTAAGAATGCGATCGCCTACACAGATGGCATTACTAACACTAATTTAACTTCTACTGATAAGCAAGATTTGTGCAGACGAAGCAGAAGATTTATATTTTAGATCGATGTTAATCTGACCATGTTGGTTGAGATTTCCTTCCCCATCGCAGTAAGCTGATCGCTTGTACCCTAAATTTTTTATTCTCTAGGCTGAAAATTGTCGTCGAACCTACTGGTACACTAGCAGCATCCGCATTATTAGTTAGAAGGTATTGTTTCTACATCAGGAAAAAGAGTAGGAATCATTATCAGTGGTGGGAATATAGATCACACGCAAATCAGTGAATTACAACAAAATTAATTAGGAAAAAAGACTTGGATTTTTGGCTAAAAACTAGTGGTACTTGGATTAATATCTTGACAGTTGCTATCGGGACAACATTAGGTTTAACCCTAAAAAATCGCCTGACTCAAAAAATGCAACTCATCATTACTCAGGGAATTGGGTTAATTACCATCTGGATCGGCTTGAGTATGACAAATACTATGGCAAAAGTAGAGACAGGAGGAATAGACGGAGCAATATTAGGACTCTTAGCCATAGTTATTGGGGGGATTTTGGGAGAATGGTGGGAAATAGAAGAAAAATTAACTGGTATTGGCAATTGGTTAAAGCAGAAATTTCGCGGTAGAGGAGCATTTACCGAAGGCTTTGTAGCTAGTAGTCTATTGTTTTGTGTAGGACCAATGACTTTGCTTGGCTCTATTAACAATGGGTTAACAGGAGACAACACCTTACTTTTGCTCAAAGCTACTATGGACGGCATTGTTTCTATTGCTTTAGCCAATATCTATGGTATTGGTGTAGGGTTTTCCATCTTAGCTCTATTGTTTTATCAAGGAGGATTATCTTTAGCTGCTGGTGTGATGGCTGATTTAGTTCCCGATCCTACTACCGACCCTCATATTTTACTAGCTACTGGTGTGGGTGGTATTACCATTATTGCCATTGGGTTAAACCTCTTAGAAATTGTTAAAGTAAGAGTTGCTTCCCTGCTTCCTGCGATCGCAATTTCTCCCGTAATTTATTATCTAGCTAATCTAATTACCCAAAATTTGTTATAAGCTCTTTTATAAGAGGTTTTTGAGATAAAAAATGTTAAAACTATACGGCGGTCAGAGAAGTAGAGCTTCAATTGTTCAGTGGTATTTAGAAGAATTGTCGATTCCCTACGAGTTTGTCTTGTTGGATATGGCAACAGGGGAACATCAACAGCCAGAATATCTAGCAATTAATCCTATGGGGAAAGTACCTGCTATCGAAGACGGTGACTTAAAACTGTGGGAATCAGGAGCAATATTACTTTATATAGCAGAAAAACATGATAAATTCCCCAATTCTCTAGAAG
>JAAUYJ010121601.1_pt1 | contig 24075 bp, 13 predicted proteins | sample 7278031 | NCBI WGS metagenome assembly JAAUYJ01 (sample SAMN14350222, study PRJNA611818) | marine sediment metagenome | isolation source: surface marine sediment (1.8m) | place: French Polynesia: Moorea | collected 2018-08 | reverse complement strand
TTTGGCGCCATAATACTACGGGTATTAACCGCATCTGGCTAATGAACAATGATGGTACTCAAAACTCTGTGGTTAATCCTGGTACTGTAAATACTGATTGGGATGTGGCAGTGGTAGAAGATTTTACTCAAGATGGAGTACCAGATATTTTTTGGCGCAATAATACCACTGGTATTAACCGCATCTGGTTGATGAACGATGATGGTACTCAAAACTCTGTGGTTAATCCTGGTACTTTAACTACTGATTGGGATGTAATTAGTAATGACTTTTCTTTAGTTTAATGTAAACTTATAGTTAATATTTTATGAGCAAAGTCTAGGTTTGTAGTTGTGCTTCAATATCGCGTTATAATTGGAGTGCAACTACAAAAAAATTTTTTTCCAATTGAGAAAATGCCACAAGTTAGTGTGATTATTCCAGTCTATAACGGAGAAAACTATATTACTCAAGCTTTAGATAGTGTTATCAGTCAAACCTATAGCAATTATGAAATTATTGTTGTTAATGATGGATCGAGTGATTCTAGCAATCAAATATTAGAACTGTATTCTAGCAAGATTAATTATATTAACCAAGATAATCAAGGTTCTGCTGCTGCTCGTAACAAAGGTATTGAAAGTGCTAATGGCGATTTAATTGCTTTTCTGGATGCAGACGATTTTTTTATTTTACCAGATAAACTATTACAACAAGTGAAATATTTTGAGCAAGATGCTGAGTTGGGTAGTATTCATACAGGTTGGCAGTTAGTTAATCAAAAGGGTGAAAATATATCTAATATTCGTCCTTGGGAATATGCACCCAACCTAGACTTAGAAACTTGGTTGAAGTGGAAACCTGTACTTACCAGTACAATGATGGTGCGCCGTAGTTGGCTCATGCGTGTGGGTGGGTTCGATATTGCTTTGCGACAATGCCATGATGTCGATCTAGTATTGCGTTTAGCTCTTGAGGGTTGTAAGTTTGAATGGTTACACCAAATAGCAGTCGCTTATAGGCTACATGAAGGTAATACAACTGCTAATAGTATTCAACAGGGCAAATATGCGATCGCTGTTCTGGATAAGTTTTTTGCGAGAGATGATTTACCTCCATCTATATGTAAAATTGAGTCAGAAGTACGTTATCATACTCTAGTTTGGGTTGCTTGGTATGAGTATTATCATGGTAACTACAAAGGAATGGCTGAGTATTTAAGTTCTTCTCTGAAATACACCCCTTATTGGAAAGCACAAACAATAGCAGATTGGATAAGTAAATTTGCCAAGTTTTCAGGGGAGCGTGACCAGAAAATAGATTTCTATTCTTTAACCGAGTTACCAGAATGGCAAAACTTAGTCAGAACAACATCAAGATTGGAGTGCTAACTAGGCTCCCTATACCAAGAAAAGAAAAATATTTTTATTATCTCAAAGTTTAATAATAATTAGTTTTTATTTAATTTAAAAGCTGTCGATAACGTTCTTCAATATTAGGAATAATAGGATACAAATCTATTAACTCCTGGCGCATCAAAGCTGAATTTTTATGAGACAAATCACTGATATCACCTTCTTTGCTAAGTTGATAATTAAGACTATTTACCTTTGGCCAGTTAGATTTCATGTATTTGAACTGATTGCTTGTTGAACATTCTAGAAATCTTAAGAATTTATCTGAATTAAAACAGCTATGATTATTTATATCTAGAGTAAATAGTCTGTTAAGTGAATTTAGATACTCTAAAATATTTAAGTCTGCCATCCAATTTGATAAAACTTCTTCCTTATTTTTTCCCCATTTAATTAAACTATGACTTAAAACAATTTCTTCAATAGGTCTAATTGTAGATAAAAATTTTGCTGTTGGAAAAGATGAACAAATTTCTACTGCTAACATATCTTTTCCAGGATGTTCTATTTTTAAAAATTCAATATTGTGTACTGTAAAATATTCTAAAGGTTTATTCTGCTCCCAGAAAAATTTATAGTTAGGTTGGAGAATTTCTTTGTTTACTGATTCGTTTCTTCCAGGGGTCAAAGATGAAAAATTTGATAGGATAGAGGCAGTATTTTGTTGAAGCGCTGAATTAGTTAACTTAATTAAGAACTCACTACCACATCTTGTCCCTGTAGCAAATACAATTTTAATCATAGTTTTTTTGAAAAAGTAAAATTTGATGTTAATTAAATTGTTTATTTAATAACTTAAATTTTGATAAATTAATAAATTCTTTTGAGAATTTTAATTTGTGAGTACAAAAATATCTTCTTGGTCTTGCAGCAAATTATTTTTTTGTATTAACTCTTTTAATGTTTCTAAAGATTCTATTATATTTTTGGCAGGAATATTATTAACAATTGTTTCATGATTTAGGTTCCACCATTCACTAGCAAGTAGCTCATTAATAATATGATTTCTAAATCTATAGCCCAGTATTTTACTAGGAACTCCTGCAACAATAGCATAAGGTGGTACATCTTTAGTCACCACTGCATTAGCTCCTACTACTGCACCAATACCTATTTTCACTCCATTAACAATTATCGCTCCATCTCCAATCCATACATCGTGCATAATTGTAGTTAATACTAAAGTAGGTTTAATTTTTTTTTCTTCTGGCAAAACTAATTTCTCCAACTCTTTTTTGGTAATAGAGCTTTTTGGTGATATACAGCTAGATGAAAATGGGTGAGTGGATAAGTAATGATATGGATGGTGTCCTGCTGCAATTGATACTCGACGACCTATAGAACAATATCTACCTATAAAAGAATCTCGAATAATCCCACCAGGATTAATATATGAATATCTACCAATAAAAGCACCCCGACCTTTTGATAAAATAAATTCACTGTTAACTACATTTACATTACTTTCAAAGAAAAGCGAACCTGTCAATCTGCAACTCAAATTAGAATTACATATAACCTTAGATTCTTCTATGTTGTTGATTGAGATAGCATTCTGATATAATTGACTAAAATCTATCATTTGTTAAGGTTATAGTTAATATTAAAAGCCAGTTTGATTAAATCATATATTACCACACTTTAAAGATAAATACCATAGTCATTAAGATGCCAACGATATATATTATTTTCTTTTATTGCTTCTAGTGACTGTTTCTCAGAAGAAGATATATCACTTTCTGAAACATCTTGAATTGCTAGATTAGGATAAAATACGAAACATCTGTCTTTATATTGATTTTGTACAGCAGTCAAAGGACCAATATCAAAAGGCAAATTGTAGAGCAAGCAATAATTTAAGAGTATGGGATAAGCTGAATAATGTATAGCAACTGCATGAGATCCAACACTAGAACCATTGCATGAATAATAATTTTTCGTCCACCAGTTAATCCAATCATCGCCCCAATCATATTGAAGTGCCCCCAATTGTAGTATCATCCAATTGTCAGGTAATTGTTTATATATTTGAGAAAATAATTGGTTAAAATCATTGTGGAAAATAACATCATCATCAAATACTACAATTGATTCATAATCTTGACTAATAGCCTCTGTTAAGATGGCCACATAAGATTTTAAATAGCCCCAAGCACCAGGAGAAGCGATCGCCTTAGCTTTATTTTTATTTTTATTTTCCACAAAGGCTACCTTACTAATAATACTGGTATTTGGGTTTATGTAAAACTCTTTCCATGTTGAAATAAAAGTTTCCTGAAGAGGAAAATTGACTAGAGGTTGTTGAGAATATTCTTGGTATTCTGACAGATATGGTTCTTTTTTACCATCAACTGCAGAAAAACGTTCAAATTCTATACCTAGTTTTTTAGTCTGTCGTAAAACTTTTTCTAAACGATCTTGCCTCCTATCAAGATTAAGAACAAACACTTTTTCAAATACATCATTCAAATGAGTGTAATTAGAAACCACATTAACTTGACGTTTACTAGACTTTTGATTTAGCTTTTCATCTATAAACTTCCTTGAGTTTCGAGAAACATAAATTCTATCTGGATTTTTAACAATCAAGCTTCGTCTTTTCAATTCTTCAGGATCTTTGGTTTTCTTATAGTTTTCATTCCAGGGTAAACTACACCTGTAACTTTCAGAATTAGCTTGTAGTTCTATGTATTCATTACTATTTTTAGCATCAAAAAAATGTTTTTCCGTGTTAAAACCAGCTCTAGCACATCGTGCAGAATAATCTATATGCCATTGTCCTCTAATCGGGAAGTTTTTTTCATCAGTATAACCCACTCGGTTAATCACATTTGGAGTAATAGTAAAGAAACTTCCATCGCAAGAGAAAACATCTACAATTGACTCGCATTTACCTGAAGAATCATAGGTAGGTTCAGCTAATTGGAAATTTGGATCGGACTGTTTTCTTTTTAAATTTAGATATTGTTGCCAATTCCTGTAGCATAAATGTTCGTAACCACTAGATTTAACCGCCTCAGCATATAATTTATCCCATCCAGGTTGAATAAAAAATGTATCATCATCAACATGAAATGCTAAATCAAATCCTATCAACATACTTAAATCAAAAATTGTATTTGTTTGACCGCAAGCATAAACTCCATGATTATAAATTACATGAAGTTCATGAGGAATTGTCAGAGTTTCAAGATAACCAACTGTCCCATCAGTAGAACCATCATCAGCGATAATAACAACCCATTCAAAATCTAGACTTCTTGTGTTTAAAAAACTCTCTATACACTTTTGTAGATAGTCCAGTCTATTCCAAGTTTTGATTGCAAATATGAATTTAGGTTTAATACTTTCCTTAACAATAGGTTTAATTGTTAGAGGACTATAATTCCGTAAGGCGTGATTTTGTATAACACTGGAATTGAAGCGAGAATTAGTTTTGGCATGAGATTCGCTATATATAGTTTTAATATGTAAATCACTACTGTTTTCTACAATCCAATTTCGTGGTCTGCTTATAGAGATTAAAGGTATTGATTTAGATTGTGCATACAGTGCTAACCATACGTCAGCAGAATTTCTAAACAAAAAATCCTTCTTTTGCATTGTATTTTTTGTGAGAGAAAAAGCAACTGTACCTGTACCTAAAACATGAACTTGCCTATCAATATCAAGAGCATGGGAAAACCTGAGTGTATATCTATTTTGTTGGTTATAGTATTCTATTAGTGGTTGTTTGATAAATACACCATGAGAACCAAGAATAGCATTTCCATTATATTCATCTAATTTATTAATAATTTTCTCAGCGTAATTTGGAGGATATAATAGATCGTCATCAACTGTAAACATCACATCAAAAGACTTATCTTCTACCCAATAAAACTTACCTGCATCACCAAAATCTCCACAATCTTGCGATCTGATGTACTCAATCTTCGGATCGTTTAAAAAGTCTGGAACATTAGAGTAATTATTCAGATAAACACATAATTTATCTACAAAAGGATATAAGCAATTAATCACATCAAATAGCATACTTTCTCGTTCACCAACAGATGCCATACAAGCCACAGTTTTAACTGATTGTGATTTTAATAGTTTGCAACTTTCATAATTTAAAGGATTAAATTTTTTAGAACCAGCTATTTGAACTAATTTAATAGATGTAAAATCTACTCGATCATCTATTTGTGGTTTATCTACTAGAAAACCTATCTTTAAGTTTTTTGTTTTCAACGGTGTCCTAAAAATCGAAGTTTTATTGACATCTTGAGTACCAGTTTGATTCAAATATTCATGGCTAATTATCTGTAGGTTATTGTCTGTATCTACAACCGATATGAATATATTTCCTTGTTGTAATTTTGTCTTCAGTTCATATTCTATAAAGTAAAAACAATCTGATTCAACAGAAGTAATAACTTTTTCTATACCAGGCGTACTCGTATCTTGTTGAATTATAATTTTACCATGTTCAAGTAGTCTAACTTTTTGAGTGACTTTCCAATCACACCAAGACTGTTGTAAATCGTCAACGAATATTGTAATATTTTCAACTTCTACCGTTGTTTGACTAGCTTGATTATTAATTTCTAATAATAATTGTTCAAGCTCTTCTTTGGCTTGATTATTATTGGGTTTTAACTCACAAAAACGACGATAACAAATAACTGCTTCATTTAATTTTTTTTGTGTAACAAAAACTTTGGCGAGATTATAAACAGACCAAAAATAATTAGGATTAATATTTAATGTTTTACGATAACAATTAACAGCTTCATTTAGTTTACCCTGTTTTCTAAAAAGGTCGCCTAAATCATGATAAACTAGCCATAAATTTTGATTTATTTGTAGTGCTTTTTGGTAGTTTTCAGCCGCTTCCTCTAGTTTCCCCTCTTTGGCAAGTTTCAGTCCTAATTCTAAATAATTTTCTGCATGAATTGCCGTAGTTTTTTCTTCATTTTCTTTAACTTCTGTCTGAATATTTTGATTTTGCTTTTGAATTAAAAGAGTAAGTTTTTCTTCTGTCTGAATATTTTGATTTTGCTTTTGAATTAAAAGAGTAAGTTTTTCTTTGATGCCTACATTAGGTTCAATTGCCAAAGCTTTCTGATAACTTCTTATTGCCTCTGTTATATCATTTTGTTTCTCTTGGACATCTGCTAACTTGAGAATGATTTCACAACTATTAGGAATAAACTGCAAAGCTTGAGAATATATATTAATGGCTTGTTTCCACTTTTTTTGCTCACTCAATATATCTCCGAGTTGTGCATAACCTTGAAATTTTTTAGGCTGTAACTCAATTGCTTTTTTAGAAAAAACAATAGCTTGATCTAATTCTCCTTTTCTAGAGAAAGTATTTGCAAGCTGTAAGTTTGTAGTATAATCATTGGGTATTATTTCTAGTATTTTGTAGTAATTATCAAGGTTATCTGGGTTTTCTTCTATAGCACGGCGATATGAAAAAATAATTTCTTCTGAAGCTAATCTAGATTGTTGATTTAGAGCATCAGCTAGCTTTTCATTTGCTCCTAATAGATCCGGCTGTAATTGAATTGTCTGACGATATGCTTTAACCGCCCCTTCCCAATTTTCCAACTTTACCAACACATCTGCCAATTTATAATAACCCCAAGGAAAATCAGGATTCAACTCAACAGCCTGATGATAAGCACTAACCGCTTCTTCCCATCTTTCTAATTTAACTAAAACATCCCCTAAATTATGATAAGACCAACAAAAATCAGGTTTTAATTCTATGGATTTATGATATGCAAAAACAGCTGCTTCTAACTCCTCTTTTTCCTGCAATAAATTACCTAATTTATGATGCACTTCCCATAATTTAGGTTGAATTTCAACCGCTTTTCTATAAACCTTTATTGCCTCTTCTTTCTCTCCCTTTTCTACCAAATTATCAGCTTGTAAATGGTAATCATCTGCCAAGTTTGAGTCTACTTTAATTGTGTCACCAGCAGCAACTTTTTCTAAATCCGACTTCCCTTGTGTAGCTAATATTTTCCCAAACTGCTCCCCTATTGTCAACTTCCCTCTAGCTTCTTGCTGCTGAAGCTTATTTTCTGCATCTGCCAAATACTGTTTTATCTCTTCCCAGTCAGGAGCTAACTTAATTGCTTTTTGGTAAGCAGCGATCGCCTCCTCCAATTCTCCCTTTTTCACGAAAACTTTTCCTAAGCAGAAAAAATTCTTTGCTTGCTTAACATTCATTTTTTGCACCCGATGATTTTTTGAGTGTTTTAGAAATAAATCAATTTTGGGAATTTCCTGATTCCTCTCTACCTCAATTAGTATAATTCTTAAATGTACCCGATGGCCAGTAAAGGAGCATCCAAAATAATGTAGCCATGTACAAGGATGGCCACACTACAAGCTTTGTTTGGTTTGACATGACGACAAACCTAGGAAGTGATTAACTGTTGACTAAAAACAGATTTATACTAAAAAGGATAAGTAACTATCCGCCCAATAGCATCAATTTCTGCCAGCTCATCTGAGGATAATTTAACATCTGTAGCTTTAGCATTAGCAGTCGCTTGTTCCGCATTTCGCGCTCCAACAATAGCATTTGTCTGAGGTTGAGCTAATTAACCGGGCGATCGCTAATTAAGCCATAGTGCATTGTTTAGCTTCAGCAATGGGGCGCAGTTTTTCTATAACTGTTTGCACTCCTTCGTAGTTTTCTTTAATATAAAATAATCTATTTTTAGAGCGATGATCGCCTTCAGCAAATTTGTGGTCTCGTCGGAATTTACCTGTTAATAATCCCTGTGCTAATAGACATCTGGTGATAATTCAAAATAAAATCAATTATCGTACAGAAATAATTAATTATTTCCCCCTACTCCCTGCTCCCTCTTTTCCGGAGAGGTCTAATGAATAATAAGCAATAATAGAAATATTATTTTCAACATATTTTGACTAGAATTACGGTTATAAAATATCGTCCATAAAGTCAAGATTAATAATTAATATTGAAATATTAAGTAACTTGGGATAATGAAATAGTAAAATTTCATTGCGGCTGGAACGGAGTGGAAGGTTGGCGGAGAATTCCGGAACGGAAAGCAATCTCAATGATTTTTGCTGATTTACAGCACATTCGGTAGTTTATGAAGTACAGTAGCACGAATCGCTTTTTAAATAGTTTTTGAAGTATGGAATTAAGTTTTCATTCAAAATTTTGCAAATCTACTAGAATGACTGTACTAAACTTACATGAAATAGGCTGTATATTTTGTTATTTCCATCCTGATCGTGATAGTAACTGGGAAATTATAACTGAATAACTGATGATTTTAAAATTTGATATAATTTTAACAAAAGGCTTTTTGTTGTATGAAGTTAGCGATCGCTCTGGTAGAGCCTGCAAAAGCGATCATTAATTTCTGTTGAGTTACTTTTTCCTCTGTCTTAATATCATTAATGTTCTACCTAATTTTTGTCCAATAAATTGTCAATGACTATATCCGTGAAGATCAGCGTTATAATTCCTGTATACAATTGCGAACGCTACATTGCTTACGCATTAGATAGCGTCTTAAGTCAGACCTACAAAAATTATGAAATTATTGTGGTAGATGATGGTTCCACAGATAATATTTGTCAGGTATTAGAACCATACTCTAAAAAAATTAAATATTTTTACCAAGAGAATAAAGGTTCAGCATCAGCTCGTAATTATGGCATTCATAAAGCAAAGGGAGAGCTGATAGCTTTTTTAGATGCAGATGATTTTTTTCTCGATCCAGAAAAACTAGCTGAACAACTAACTTATCTTGAGTCTCACCCCTTCGTAGGTTGTGTCAGTATGGGTTGGCGTTTAGTTAATGCACAAGGGGATAAGATACAAGATATTCAGCCTTGGTACAAAGCTCCAAAATTAGATTTAGAAACGTGGCTAAAGCAAAAACCTGTTTACCTAGGGGCGATGATGTTCCGCAAATATTGGTTGGAGCGTTCAGGTGGCTTTGATCCAGAACTACGTCAGTCTCATGATGTGGATCTTGTTTTGAATTTAGCTCTTTTAGGTTGTCAATTTGATTGGTTGCCTAAAGTCGTTACATCTTATCGACAGCATGAGGACAACACAACCCGAAATGCTCCAAAACAAGGAGAATTTATTGTCAAAGTATTGGATAAGTTTTTTGCTAGATCGGATATACCAGAGAAAATTTTAAACATTAAATCTGATATATATTATAATACATTAGTATGGATTGCATGGTATCATTATTATCATAAATATTATACTGAGATGGCGAAATACTTACAAAAATCTCTGGAATACACTCCTTATTTACGAGTAGAAACCATATCAGATTGGATTGAAAACTTTGCTGAACTATCTGTGCAATATGACCATAAGTTAGACTTACACTTTTTAGTCAATTTAACAGAGTGGAAGAAAATAATTTTTTAGATTAAAGCGATTGAGAAATAGTTAAAAACCCAATTCATCAATCTTTTTCTTCAATTGAATTATTTCTATTTTCCACTTTAGCTTCTTACCATCAATCTTACCATTAGACAGTTTACCAGAATCTACAATCTGATCGGATATAAAAAATTCGTGATGTAAACCACAAATATTAGCTAACTCATAAAAAAAGCGTCTAACAAAGTTATTCGGGCATATTTCAATTACATAAGCATTTGTAGGAGCATATAAAATATTAGTTAAACCTGCTCCATGTTCCCCTATTATAATTTTTGCTTTTGTCATCAGAGATACTTGTTTGTAGTAGGATATATCTCTTGCATCCAAGATATAAAAACCATCTTCCCTTAAAGATTCTTCTAAAATTTCTGCATTTTCTAAAATCCTACCAGTGCTACCTTTTCTTGAAATAAAAATTTTTTCTGGTCTTGTTTCTAGTTCATTATCATCTAAAAACATCTTGGCATTATTTATTATTTTATCTTTTACTTTATAAAGATAAGGATGAATAGACTCATTCCAAAAACCAGAAAACGTGCTATAAAATAAAGATTCAACATTGTAAATTGTATAAGGCTCTAATACCTTATAATTGTATTTAGATAAATCTAAACAATTTAATGAAGACAACTGAAATTGATTTAATGATTTAGGTAATAAAATTGTAGATGAACTGCTAATTCCAGACTCATTCATTAATAAAAAGCTTGGTAAAACTTGAGTTGTCCAATGAAAGTAATTATTTGTAAAATAGCAGGGTAGAAAAGAAAATACTCCATTCAGTTTTTCTAAGTGACCTCCAGAAGTAAAATAATGATTTAATATTGAATTATCTGGGAGAGTATCCTCTATAAGAGAGCCATCACTCGTTGCGATGACTCCTCTAGAATCTACTATGAATCCCCAATCAAGTTTTATCAAATAATTGTCTTTGGAAATATATTCTTTATATGATATATAGTTTGAACTTTCCAAAAATACTTGCTCTGCATTTATTTGTGTAATTATTTCTACGATATTTTCTTGAATTAAAAATTTCAAAGATATTAATTCATCATTGAAAATAGAATTTTTCTTTCTGGCAAGAATAGCACATTTATCTACCATGAACTTGACTTTTCTATAAAGCTCAAGCTCAGTTGTTACTTTGAGACAACGTTCAAAAACTTGGTTCGCGTCATCATACTTTTGAATCCGTAGAAGCTCATAACCTAAGTCCACCAAGATTCTATAAGATCCAGGAGTAATTTGTTCTACAAATTTAAATTTAGCGATCGCTTCTTGATTATGTCCAGATCGTGCGAGTGCTTTTCCATATTGTAGGGAACTTTCTGCTTGTTTTGCTTGATTTTGACCTGCTAAAGAACAAGCTATCCTATATGCTTCTGATGAGTCTTCATATTGACCAAGACGCATTAATTCATAGCCTACCTCCATCTGAATTTGATAAAATTCAGTTACCTTTTCTGTAACATATTTAAACTTTGCTATGGCCTTTTGCTTCTGTGTACTACTACTTCTTGCCAGTTCTTTTCCATCTTGCAAAGCTTGTTTAATTAATTCAATATCGTAATTTACAGCATTAAATTCTATCATTAATTTCTAGCAATTACATTGTACTGATAGCTGAAACACTAGATAAGTACCAGGACATAAATAAATACCACTGTGTTAAGAACAATTAACAAAATCGAAACTCCTTTTAAGTTCCCTATTAGGGTGTTTGCTGTTCCCTAACTTTACAGTTAAGTTTAATTTTGTCCGACTACTTAATATTAAGAAAACGGTTAGTTAAAGGTAAAAACATTACTGTATAATGTTTTTACCTTATTCTTAAACCTATATTTTTCCTAAAGTTTCGTTAACTGTTTCACTTGAGCATGATAAAACACATCCAAGTATAGTTAAACGCTTCATTTTGATAAATTTTTAACCAATCGTTTTTTTCAATCTCATCTTCATCAAATAAAGAAGGTTTGGTATATTCTTTAATTTCAGACCACTGATTTCTAGGATGAGACAATGTGTTTTTAGCGACCGGAGGAAATTCATAATATATTGACAATATACTTTTTAGAAATTCAGCATCTTGAGTGTGATAACGAAAAGCTGCTTTAGGTGAAAAAGCATTACCAGATGGATGAGACTCGTTACCACCAAAGTTGTAGTAATTATCATCACACAATATCCACTTAAAGTTCAAGTTATTACTTTGTTTGATTCTATCTAAACCATAATGATCGTCAAAGAAACAAAGCGTATTGCTTTTGTCTATTTTTGACCAGTCTATTTCTGCAAAATCTAGGAAGTTTTCTCCTGTGTAGTATTTAACTCGCTCCGAACGATAAAGAATTTTAGCATCATTAGGATCTATGGAAAAAATCTTAGCTTTTGGTGCAGCTTGTTCAAATAACCATGTAGATGCTCCTTGATGAACTCCACTTTCAATAATATATTTAGGATTTAGTTTTTTTGTCAAAAACCAACAATAAAACATATTCCCAATGAGCATTCCCCCTTGATTATTTTTAATTGGTCTGTTTTGGTAAAGTTGAATAAAAGACTCCAAATTCTTTTTTAAATCACTCTCATCCCAACTAACTTTTCCGATTTCTAAATAAGATTGCATCATTCTCTCCTAATAAGATTAATAACTATCATTACCTATAAATACTCTGCCTTACTGAAAAATTGAGTATTAAATACCTTGGAAATAGTCTCAAAACTTTATGTAATGCTTGAAGTTTTGACAGACTATTTTGTTGACATATCTATATTTCATTAACTTTTAATGTATGGAAATTTTTCTCTTCTCTTTCTATTATCAAATTTGAGATAATTTCCCTCAACAATAAAAGCTACTATACTCATGGTTTTAGCCTTAAATAAGTCAACCAACGATAACGATTTCTTTGCTGCCAAAATAAATCAAATTCTTCATTTTTAACTTTAAAAATTGGGTCTGGAGCTTCGTCTATTTCTTCAGATCTATAAATTGGAGGAAATGTAAAAGAATACTCTATAGCTTCCTGTAGAAATTTAACTGTTCGTCCTCCTTTTACCATAGAACGACTGAAACTTTGGTAATCTCCCTGACCTAATGGGTAATTATCATTAGTAATCACATGCCTAAATCCTTTAGCTCTAGCAATAATAATTCTTTCAAATACAGATTTATGATCGTCTAAAATCAACAATCCTTTTTCTTCATAATTATTAGAAACACTACAGAGCAAAAAATCTTCATCAATGTATGTTGCTTGGCTAGATTTATAAAATAAATTTTCATTAGATGAAAGACATATTAACTCACTTTGTGCCAGAGTTTGTTCTATCATCCATGTTGTTTGACCTCTACTAACACCACTTTGAACTATAAAATCTGGCTTGAGATTTTTCAGCAATATCCACATCGCAAATAAATTAACAGGGCTAATAACTACTTTTTGTTTTTCTCCCTTTATAGGAGTTTCCTTGTAGATTTCTAAAAACTGCTTTATTTGCTCTGGTAAACTAGACTTTTCTGGTAGAAATAAAGGCCAATCTTCTTGAGGAATTGGTGGATGAAGATTATCTAAAACACCATTTAATGTTAATATTTGCTTTTTGTATATATTATATGGATAAAGCACTCCTCCAAAATGACAAATAGTCGGTGAATAAACTTTTCCTCCTTTCTGGAAATTACACTTTTCCTCAGATATATCTATATTGAAGTGACTACCTTTATAAGTAGCCATCATCAAAGATTTTCCTTCAATTACTTCTGGAAGTGGTTCTAATTGATAATATCCCATTGCAGCACCTATTAATGGTTCATCTGCATATTCCCCTGGAACATCACGATGATGTGATGTCATTTCTTTTCTTGAATTATGGTAGTATCCTTCTAATTTACTAGCAACCTTTTGAGCAATAGGACTTTTATCAAAGTAGATTACACCACTATTCATCTTGACAACATAAGGCAAATCAAACTTTTGGCAAATCTGGCTAATATTCATGTATCTTCCCCAAGCACCTGATTTAGCTTTTTGCCCAACAACTGTAAAGTGGTATTTCTCTAAAACTTCCCAAAAGAAAGATAAATCATTTCCGATCATCAAACAATCAGCATCAACAAACAGCGTTTTTTCAAAAGGAGAATGTTGAAACATAAAAATTTTATTAGCACATCCTGATGTATCCTCATTTTGAGGAATGGTGATGACATAATCAAACAATGATTCATATTCAGTGGGTAACTTAACTTTATCGTTAATTAACAAACACACTGGACTTTGATCTAACCTTTTAATCGAAAGTGATAGGTTGATTGCCATATCAACATACTTTTGCTTATCCAAAGCTAGAGTTAAATAACCTTTCATATTTAATTCCCCTTAATGTCTTTCCATTCTTTTAACTGAGATTCATGCAAATAAATCACATCTCGATGTCCATAAGAAGAGTCTCGATTATGGTGATTGTATTGTAGTTTCTCTTGATAGCCGAATTGACTAAGAAAATCGTCAACCTCTTGCTTCACACAAGCACCTACTCGACTCCATTTATCGCGAGCTTCAATATTAATCCAGCGCACTCTTCCAGATTTCAAAAGTTCTGACGATCCTTTAAGAGCCATCAGCTCTGATCCTTCAATATCCATCCAAATAAGAATACGATCTAAGTTACCCAGATGTTTGTCAATCGAATCTAGAGTGCGACCGTGAACGGTGACAATATTTTTTTCCCCTGATTTGTGAGGAAACATACTTGTTGCTTCTGGATTTGCCTCATTGATATAGAGTTCAAGAGATTTTTCTTCACTCCATGCTGCGTAGGGGAGTAAAATTCCGGGAAATTTGGGAATTAGGGTGTTAAAACAAGATGGGAATGGTTCAAGTCCAATCAAACGCATATCTGGATACATTTCCAATAAAGTTAGATACTCTGTTTTTGGACCCACTCCCACATCCAGTAAGACTTTTGGTGGATTATTAGGGGGAATAAATTTACAAATGACCTGTTCATTTTTTTGAAATTGACTTGACATATTTTTTGTTTTCCTTAAGTCTTGATGAAAAAATTAATTGGAAAGCTACAGCAGGAGAAACCAAATTATTTCAAAAGAGAAATCCCGCTTTGAATATTCTGGATTAACTGTCTCCATTCTGATAAGCTAGTTAGTGAATAAGTATCAAGTTGCTTTCCTCTTTCTAGAGATAATTTACTAAAACTATCTAGCCAATCTGTTACTGTTTCAATCTTTAAGAAAGGTGTAAATTGAACAGATTTTTTTAAACACTGAAACATCTTATCCAAGTTACCCTGTTGATAAGCATACCACGCATCCCATACAAGCATTCTATATTCTATTTGAGCTTCTCCATAAATCTGACTTACTTTTTGCTCGTAACCTAATCTTTCTATCTTTTCGTGGGAATAACTTTGAGATCCGGTTAAATTTAAAGATTCTTGGTTGATATCAACTCGCATACCATCCTCGATCGCCTTCCTCAAATCTTCTAAAACATCTCTAAGGCTATTTCTTTCTTCAACTCTTGCTCGTGCTGCCTTGCTTTTTTGTGAAATATCACAGCCTTGGATAGAACGCAAAACTTCTGCTAGTTGTTTTGCATCTGCTGTTACTTTGGGAATTTGTTTGCCAGAAAGCATATAAGGTTCTCTCTGGGATACTGGTATTAACCAATCTGCTCCACATTCGTTCATTGGTGGTGCATCAATTGTAATTACAGGTAGTCCACTAGCTTGAGCTTCATATAATTGGTGTCCTAAACCTTCCCAGTGACTGGGAGCAATAAATACATCTCCTTGCTGGAATACTTCCCTTTTAGTTGGGTAGTTAGTACAATCTACAATGACATTTTCAGGCATTGGTGTAGGATAATTATCATTCTGGGTCAGCATGAGAATTTCAAGATCGGGAATATAGGAAGCTGCTACCGCAAGTACATCCGAACCCTTGCGACGACCCTTGCCACCACCATTACCGTTGACAAACAGAAAACGTTGGGCTTTTTCACGGGGCACAAAATTGAACTCTTCTAGCTCAATTCCCCACCTATCCCCATAAATCCTATGACGCCAATTGCAATAGTCACCGCGATACATTAAGTATTCAGCCAAACTCTGCAAATATGAACGAGTGTAGTTTGTCACGCACCAAACCATATCTGTTCCTTGGCTCCAAGGTTTTCTCTCCGGCCACCATTCCCACATAGGAATACATACTGTAAAGATGTCACGCTGTTTGCACTCATCCACTAAATCATAGTTTACTAGGTAGGTTTGCTCTATAAATAGAACTACATCAAGACCTTCTAAAAACTGATTGTAGATAGCTATATCACCTTCGTGCTTGCAACGCACAACCTTGTCTACAACAGATTGAATATAAGGTTCATGCCATCCAATTTCAGGATGTTTAGGACACAACCAGCTAGATATCCAAGGGGATAACCGAGCAATATCAGCATTCATGCCGCCATTACCAGTAGCAGCCCCCCAACCGACTAATCCTACTTTAAACATAATTTTTTACTATTGTTTGCTGTTTAATAACGAGAAAAATTCTGTAAATTGATTAACCCTGTTTTTATTCCAAGAAAACTTCAGGCAACCCACCATTCCAAGGTAAAAGCTTACAATCATCGGGAATAATACCAGTGAACCAAGCTTCTCGACAAGCAGTTGTTTTTGGTCTTGTTGTATCTTCACCACGGCCAACATAGTAATCTGTTTTGTCGCGCATATTTGCTTCTGATTTCGCAAACCCAAAGTGAAAACAACAAGGATCGGGATGAATATATGCTCCATCAACTTCAACCAACTTTCTATGACCTCGTATATACTCACCTGCGTCATGCCATAGTTTTCCTGATTCTGTTTCAGGGTGATTATGATTACTTCTGTACCTCAGTCCGCCATGCCAGGAATAAATTCGGTTATGAGCTACATCCCAGTAACCACCTATAATAATTTGATTAGTTCCCTTCCATAGATGAAGTTGTGGCAGTCGATAACAGTTACACTTTTCTTTGGCCACAATTTCCAGGATTTTTTGCAAATCATGTGGGCGGTAAAATTCGTCTGCATCAATTACAACTAAAATTCCATCTTGTGCTAATTCTGCATACCTATTTCTAACTTCACTTTTGGCATCTTCACCAGTTGCTTGTGTCCAGCCATGTTGTACAAAACGAATTTTTTCTTGTGGATCGGGAAAATTCTGTATGATGCTTGCTGTTTCATCAGTAGAAAGACCATCTTTAGTAACTCTATGAGTTGGATAACCAAGGCAAGTTCCCTCCACAATAATCCACTCATCACAAAGATCGTAATGCTGTTTGAGATTTTTTCCGATAAATTCAGCTTCATTCAGGACTATAGTCGCAAATGTAACTTTGACATTAGTCCGTTTTTTGTTGGTTTTAAAATCTACAAAACTTAGCTTTTTATCTGATTTTTTGAGCGCATTATCCAAACGTTTTTTCAAACCGGAACTCCCTGGCTTAATCTCTATTGCACGTTGATAAGCAGCTACTGCTTCCTCAAATTGGTTAGTTTTTTCTAAATTGTCTCCCAGGTTTTCATAAGCTTGAACAAAATCTGGCTTATTTTCAATCGCTTTCTTTTGAGCTGCAATAGCTTCCTCAAATTTATTCTGTTTTGCTAAAACCTTACCCAAATTATGATGAGACCAAGCATAATTAGGTTTAATTTTAATACCTTTTCTATAGGCTGTATTAGCTTCTTCAAAGTGTCCTTGACTTTGCAAAGCATCTCCCAAATGATGATAAGCTTCAAAAAAGTTTGAATCTATTTCTACAGATATCTTATAGTGATGAATTGCTTCTTTAGAGTTCTTTTGCTTGTCTAATATCTTGGCTAAATTGTAGTGAGATAGAGCAAAATTATCATTGAGTTTAATTGCTTCTCTATAGAATTTTGCAGCTTCATCTAATTTATTTGCTTTCAATTTTGCCTCTGCCAATTTATGATAATATTTGGCTTTTTCTTGAAGTAATTTTTCTATTTTTCTTCTGGCATTTACTAGATTAGGTTGAATTTTTAGTGCGTTTTGATAAGCCTCAATTGCTTCCTCAATTTGCTTGTTCTTTTCTAAAGCTTCTCCCCAACTCTCATAAGCTTCAAAAAAATCGGCTTTAATTTTAATTGCTTTTTCAAAAGCTACAATAGATTCAATAGTTTTTTCTTGCTCAAACAAACTTTTACCTAGACCATAATAAGAATTTGCATGATTTTGGTTCAATTGAATAGCTTGATAATATGCAGTATAAGCATTTTTAAAATCACTTTTTAGCATGAAAGCATTACCCAAGTTGTAATGAGCATTAAAGAGACTTGGTTCTATTTCAATTGCTTTTTGGTGATTTTTAATACTTTGATCTAATTTCCCTTGTTTATAGAAAATTATTCCTAAGTTGTAGTAAGATTGACTTAAATTTGGATTTAATTCTAATGCTTTTTTATATAAATCAATAGCTTCATCCAATTTTCCTTCTTGTAAAAGAGTATCTCCAGATTTTTCATAACTATCAGCAGACTCACTAACCATTTCTGTTTTTTGCAATACTTCTTCTAATCTTCTACAAGCAATTTCTAAGTTGGGTTGAATTTCTATAGCACGTCGATAAAAATTAATAGCTAGTTCTAAATTATTTTGTCCAGCAAAAACATTACCTAATTGGAAGTGAAAGTTAGCATTATTTGGTTCTATTTGTATGGCAGTTTCATAGAATGCGATTGCTAATTCAGGGCGATTTTGTTTAACCCAAATGCTACCCAATTTGTAGTAAAGTTCTGCATCGTTTGGTTTGATTTCCAATGCCTTATAATAATTCTGTAGATTGTCTGGATTTTCTGTAATTGCTTGAAGAAAACATTTATAAGCTTGTTGAGAATAGAGATAAATTTTTTTTGTTAAGGCATTTCCTAACTTTTCATAAACCAAAGGTATATTTGGATTTAGTTCAATTGCACTATTATAAGCACCGATCGCCTCTTCCCAATCTTCCAATTTCATTAATACATCTCCCAATTTATAATAACCCCAAGGAAAATCCGGATTTATTTTCACTGTTCGACGATAAGCATTAATTGCCTCTTCCCAATTTTCTAACTTAACTAAAACATCACCCAAACTATTATAAGACCAACAAAAATCTGAGTTTAATTTTATTGATTTATTATAAGCATCAACCGCTGCTTCTAATTCCTCTTTTTCCTGAAATGAATCACCTTTTTTATAAAGTTCTTCCCAGGATTCTGATTTGCTTTTATCTGCCTGTTTATCAACTATAATTGCCTCTTCTTTTTCTGCCTTTTGTACTAAAGTATCACCTTCTAAATTGTAATTTTCTGCTAGATTTGAATCTACTTTAATTGTTTTACCAGCAGCAGGTTTTTCTAAATTTGACTTCTTTTGTCTGGCTGATATTTTCTGCAACTGCTCCGCTATTGTTAACTTATCATTAGCTTTTTGCTGCTGAAGTTGATTTTCTGCATCTGCTAAATACTGTTTTACTTCTTCCCAGTCGGGAGCTAACTTAATTGCTTTTTGGTAAGCAGCGATCGCTTCAGACCATTCTCCCTTTTTTGCTAAAACTTTTCCCAAGCTGAAAAAATTATTTGCTTGTTTAAAATTGTTTTTTTGTTGTTGTGTAAGTGGGAAAAAAATTGTTGGAGTTTTTGATATCATCTGACTATTTATGGTGGGTTAAGATAGATAGTAATTAAAAAGTTAATCCTCTTCTGACACACCCCATATATTTCAAAAGTTATCTATAGCAATTAGGAATCATATGTGAGAATTGAATGTTTCTTAAAAGAATAGAGTATAGGGTTTATCTTATTCACTTATATACATTTTTTCCTTCTTCTCTGTTCCCTGTTCCCCGTTAAGAGTTCCCTAAAAATATCCAATATCTCACAACTCAAATCATATTGCTATATATACTTAATCACTGTTAAATCTAGAACACCCGGATTAAAAACTTTTTTTAGACCCATTCTGAGAGCTGATTTGTCAACTTAGCTGTTAGCTCCGCATTCCGCAGGAAAGTCCTATATTACCAATGAATAATGGGTAATTGATAATTAATTCTCAAAGGTTGAAAATCTCTCCTTTTAAGGAGAAAAAGAAATAAGTACCTGGACTATGTTTAATTGTGCATTTTTGATTGCTCTACCACAGAGCAATCAAAGGATCGCAAGCAGATTTATATACAAATAATTTTGTCTACCTACTTAATATCTCCCCATATTCAATTCCGTTACGGTTTTTCTTGAGATAATTATCCATTATCCATTATATAAATACATCTATTTAATTTGAGCCTGATATTTTCGTAATACTTCAATCAACTCTTGAATCCGGATAGGTTTACTTAAATAATCATTCATTCCCGCATCAAAACATAACTCTCTATCGCTTTCCATTGCATTAGCAGTTACTGCAATAATATAAGGTATTTCTGTGGATGGAAATTGTTCATAAATTTTCTTTGTTGCCTCCAAACCATCCATTTCTGGCATTTGCATATCCATCAGAATAATATCGTATTTCCGAAGTTTCAAAGTGTCTAAAACTTCTAAGCCATTTGCAGCAATATCTGCCAAATAACCCAATCTTTTTAAAATATTTAGGACAACTTTTTGGTTGACTCTATTATCTTCTGCTAATAAAATTTGCAAAGGTAGTTCTTCGGCTAATTTAGGAATTTCTGGATTTTTATTGTTTGGCATTTTTTTTGTTAATTTAATGGGTTGTTTCTGAAAAATTCTCAACAATACTTGATAAAGTTGAGATGGTTTGATTGGCTTTTGTAATGTTGCTGCTAAATTTATGCGTGGTAGTAAATCTGATGTTAATGGTAGAGAACTTGAGCTAAGTAATATTAATGGTAAATCTTGACATTGGCTAAGTTTACGAATTTCTTCTGCTAAGTTTAATCCATCTATTTCTGGCATTTGTAAATCTAAAATAGCTAGAGAAAATGGATTTTCTTTTTGTAGTAATTGTAAAGCTTGGGAAGCTGATGCTACTGAGTGAGGTTCCATTCCCCAATATTTAGTTTGGAGATTTAAAATTTTGCGGTTAGTGCTATTATCATCCACAATTAAAACTTGCTTATCGTTAAATTTAACTTCTCCTGTAATTAAATTAATATTGGTGGAATTAGGTGCAACTTTAGCTTTAATTGTGAAATAAAATGTTGAACCTTTTCCTAATTCGCTGTCTAGCCACATTTTGCCTCCCATCATTTCACTGAGACGTTTACTAATAACTAAACCTAAACCTGTACCTCCATATTTACGAGTTGTAGAACCATCTATTTGACTAAAAGACTGGAATAAATATTGTTGTTTATCTTTGGCAATACCAATACCTGTATCTTTAACGGAAAATTCTATTTGATAAACTAAATCACATTTTTCGGCATTTTCTAATTGATTATTTTCTGGTGAAATATCTTGAGCATTAACTTTCAAAATTACTTCACCAACATCGGTAAATTTAATTGCATTGTTTAAAATATTAGTCAAAATTTGTCTAACTCTTGTCACATCTGTAATCACGATTTTTGGTGTGAGTGGACTTATATAATAAGCAATTTCTAAACCTTTTTGATGAGCTACAGGAGATAATAAATCTAAGACTTCTTCTATACAATTACTAATCGAAACAGGTTGGTATTCTAGTTCTAGTTTGCCAGAATCTATTTTGCTAAAATCTAAGATATCATTAATAATTGTTAGTAGGGAATCACCACTTGTTCTAATAGTTTCTAAAAAATCTTTTTGTTGCTCAGATAATTCAGTATTTAATAATAAACTTGTCATGCCAATTATGCCATTCATGGGAGTCCGAATTTCATGGCTCATAGTTGCCAGAAAATCACTTTTGGCGCGGGTAGCTGCTAAGGCATCATCTCGTGCTTTTTCTAATTCTTGATTGGTTTTAAATAATTGTTGAGTGCGTTCTGTAACTAATTTTTGGATTTTTTTAGTCTGGTTGATATGAGTATTTAGATAACTACTAATGCCTGCTGTTAAGCATAACCCCAATGATAAAAATAACCAACTATTCCAGCTTTCTTTATTTTTGATATATTGCTGATTTGGGATTAATAAAAATAACCATTTTCTCTCACCTACTTTAACTGTTTTGATAAAATTTATGCCTAAATCATTAGTGGCTAGTTTTAATTTTGCTAAAGCATCTGCTTCCGTAATATTATTTGAGTAATTTTCCCCTTTATTAAATGAGTCAAAATAGAGGATTTTTTCTGATTCTGTAGTGGCTGAAGTATCGTAAATATAAATTTCAAATTGATTCCCTTGAGTAGGAAAATGATCTAAAGATTTTTCAATTAATTTTTTAATATTAAATACTCCCACAACAAAGCCTTGTAAATTTTGGCGAAAATCGGGAATTGAATTATTAATTGATTGTTTTTGATATATGGGTTGAAAAATCAAGAAACCATTTGTACTTTCTGTTTTTTGTACTAATTTAATCTTAGCTGTAGCGATCGCTTTTCCAGTATCGCGAGCTTTTTCTAAAGCTTTTAGACGACTAGGATTAGAAGACAAATCAAATCCTAAAGCTTTTTCATTACCTTGATATGGTTCGACAAAATATACTGGAAAATACTCAGCTTTGAGGCTAGCTCGGACTATTTTTCCTACTTCGTTATGCTGGGCAAATTGAAAATTAGAATAACCATCTTTTTGTGCTATTAATTCATATTTTTCTCTTTCACTCGCAGTAACATAAGGAATCCATTCTAGAGCTTGAATACTCGGCATCCGAGCTAAAAAAGATGAAACAAATTGTTGAAATTCTTCTCGATTGACTTCTTGTGAACTTTGATAGAAACTTTTAAGTGATAATAATACATCGATTTCTTGTCTGATTTTATCTTCGAGCTGATGTACTTTATCTAATGCTAAAGATTGAAATTCTATGGAAATTTTTTGGGATTCCCAATTTCTGACTAGAGTAAACCCAATACCAGATAATAAAGTGCCAATAATTATAGTCAACCATACTGGTAGATATTGTTTAAATAAGTTATTTTTAGCTTGTTTATATGTATTTTTATTCATGGGAGATAAATATATAGAGCTTGAGATTGAATGTATCAGGAAATATAAAAAGAAGATAGGGAACACTTAAAAGAGAATAGAGAATAGGTCCGAATAAATCAAGACAACTATTTGTAACTTAAAAATCTAGGAATATATTTACCTTTACACCTCTGGTATTTACGATATTTCAATCTCTTGAAGTATTACCTCGTTGAGATTTTACTCACTCTAAGAACTCTTAATACTTGTTTGATAAAGAGTATCTTATATATCAGCAAGTAAAGCAAGGTTTAAGACAGCAAAAAATCAACAATCATAATTTAGTTAGAGCTGCTTAAATCCATGATAAATTAAGATAGACAATAGTTTAGTAAAAATTCAATAATTTCTATAAAGTTTGGTTAATTAACCATAATAAATTGAGCTGGGTGATATCAAATCCGGTATTCAACAATTAATAATTAATAATTACTTCTTCTGTAATAGAAGGATTGGCACTCAAGGAATTTTTTTTTCTTCTCTTGGTCGATTAGATATGGCGCAGTTCGGAGCGGTTCTGCAATATCAGGAAACCTCGCCATCCCATTACAGAAAGCTCCGAATATCGACCACTTTTTCTCTTGAAATAGAAGACTTTATACCTTTATTTTTCGGTAATTAATTAGATAAATAGTCTGGGGAATGTGTGGAATGTGTGGAATGTGGGGAATCTGGGGAGATGGGGATATAAGCAAGCATATTTGATATAAAAACTTCGAGGTAAGAATCAGTTCTAATTATCACTTATACCATGCATGAAAAAATAATGTTACGAATAGTAAGGGCGATAAAAATACAGCCTATTCCATGTAACTGTGGTACAGTAATTTTAGTAGATTTGATTAAAGACATGAAAACTTTATTCCATACTTCAAAAACTATTTAAAAATTTAGCGCCACTGTACCTCCTAAACCTGGAATCCGCTGTATTTTACCGAATAATTAATAATTAATAATTAATAATTAAATAATTCTGGTTGAAAGCCTCCCCTTTTAAAGGGAAAAAAAGCGGTCGTTTGCGGAGCATTCCGTCAGGATGGGATGGCGAGGTCTCCCGCTCTT
>JAAUYJ010114198.1_pt1 | contig 24129 bp, 21 predicted proteins | sample 7278031 | NCBI WGS metagenome assembly JAAUYJ01 (sample SAMN14350222, study PRJNA611818) | marine sediment metagenome | isolation source: surface marine sediment (1.8m) | place: French Polynesia: Moorea | collected 2018-08 | reverse complement strand
GACATGCTGTCCGACGCGGCGGCCATGCTGACCGGCTCGCTGGGCATGCTGCCCTCGGCCTCGCTCGGCGACGCGGGCCCCGAGGGCCAGCGCCGCGGGCTCTATGAGCCGGTGCACGGCTCGGCCCCTGACATCGCCGGCCAGGACGCCGCTAACCCACTGGCCAGCTTACTCTCTTTCGCCATGCTGCTGCGCTATTCCCTGGACCTGACCGAGGAGGCCGACCTGGTCGAGCGGGCGGTCGAGGGCGTGCTCGGCGCCGGCCTGCGCACCGCCGACATCATGCAGGAGGGGCGGACCCGGGTCTCCACCACGGCCATGGGCGAGGCGGTCATGGCCGAGCTCGAGCGGCTGTCCGCATAGCGGGCCGCGGCCCGGGTGTGACGCTTTTCCGATTCTTCCGCCGGTCACGTCCCCTTGATTTGACCCTCGCGCGCTCTAGCGTTACCCCCATTCAACTTCACAGCTTTGAAGGATACGGATGCATGCGTAGAACTCTCACCGCTGCTGTCGCCGCCACTGCGATCATCGGCTTCGCCCTGCCGGCCCTGGCCTGCGGCGGCATGAAGACCGCGAAAAGTGTCGGCGTCGAGATTGCGTCCACCGAAAAGCCGACCAAACCGGCCGATCAGACCATGGCGCCGACGGAGCAGTCGCGCTAGGCGCTGCACAGAGCAACGCTCGGAAGGCCGCTCCGACCGAGCGGCCTTTTTTTTGGCCTTTTGGCCGTCCGGCCCGGTGCAATTGCAGGCGCATAAAGACAGGCGCATAAAGAAAAGGCAAAGAATTCGGCCTAACTTGCTCCGCGCGGCCTGCTTGCATTTGCCGGTCGAGCGGCGCTACATCCTTCCGCAAGCGGAATATCGAGCGAACAAGGACTTAGTCATGGGATACAGAGTAGCCGTGGTCGGCGCGACCGGCGCCGTCGGCCGCGAGATGCTGACGACCTTGTCGGAACGGACCTTTCCGGCCGACGACGTCGTCGCGCTGGCTTCGGAGCGGTCGGCCGGGGCCACCGTCTCTTTCGGCGAGGACGACGAGCTGAAGGTCCAGGACCTGTCGCGCTTCGACTTCGAGGGCGTGGACATCGTGCTGTCCTCGCCGGGCGCCCGGGTCTCGGCCGAACACGCGCCGCGCGCGGCCAAGGCCGGCGCGGTGGTGATCGACAACACCTCGCAGTTCCGCATGGATCCGGACGTGCCGCTGGTCGTGCCCGAGGTCAATCCGGAGGACATCGCCGGCTATCCCCGGCGCAACATCATCGCCAATCCGAACTGCTCGACCATCCAGATGGTGATGGCGCTCAAGCCGCTGCATGAGCTGTCGCGGATCAAGCGGGTGGTGGTCGCCAGCTACAATTCGGCCTCGGGTGCCGGAAAGGACGCGATGGACGAGCTGTTCAACCAGACCCGCGGCATTTACGTGAACGAACCGGTTCGGCCCGAACAGTTCACCAAGCAGATCGCCTTCAACGTGATCCCGCACATCGACGTCTTCATGGACGACGGCTACACCAAGGAGGAATGGAAGATGGCCGTCGAGACCAAGAAGATCCTCGACAAGACCATCAAGGTGACGGCGACCTGCGTGCGCGTGCCGGTCTTCATCGGCCACGCCGAGGCGGTCAACGTCGAGTTCGAGAGCCCGATTGACGAGGAGCAGGCACGCGCCGCCCTACGCGCCCAGCCGGGCGTCGCCGTGATCGACTACCGCCAGGACGAGGGCTACGTGACCCCTGCCGAGTGCGTCGGCGAGGACAAGGTCTACGTCAGCCGGATCCGCAGCGATCCGACGGTCGACAACGGCCTTTCGCTCTGGGTGGTGGCGGACAACCTGCGCAAGGGCGCGGCCTTGAACGCGGTTCAGATTGCTGAGAAGCTTACCAGCGACTACCTGAACTGAGGGGACCTCCATGGCGCTCGCGGATCCCGGGTTCGAGCACGACGGCGCGCCCGAACCGCCGGCCCTTTCCGCCGCCGAACGCGAGTTCGCCCACGCCATCCGCCTGCACAAGCAGGGCGAGCTGGATGATGCCCTGCGTTCCTACGCCCGGGTGCTCGATCTCGACCCGCTGCACCGCGACGCCCTGAACAACATCGGCGTCGTGCTGCGCGCCAAGGGCCGCCATCTGGCGGCGCTGGCGGCCTACGAGCGGGCCCTGACGCTGCAGCCGGACGACCCCGGCCTGCTCGGCAACATCGGCAACGCGCTGCGCGCCACGGGCCAACTCGAGCGGGCCCTTTCGGTACTCTACAAGGCCGTCTCCCTGGCGCCCCAGGCGCCGGCCATGCACCACAACCTGGGGCTGGTGCTGCGCGATCTCGGCCACTACGACGAGGCCCTGGCCTGCTTCGATCGCTCGCTGACCCTGTGGCCGAACAACGCGCGGGTCAGGCTCGACCGGGCCCTCACGCTGCTGGCCAAAGGCGACTATCGGGCCGGCTTCGAAGGGCTCGAGGCGCGCCGCGAGGTCTGGGACGAGCGTCTCGACCAGCGGCTGCCGATCTGGACCGGCGGCGAGGTCGCGGGCAAAAGCATCCTCTTGCAGGCCGAGCGCAGCACCGAGGACACGATCCAGTTCGTTCGTTTCGCGCCGCAGGTGCGCGCCCGCGGCGCGCGGGTCGTGGTCGCCTGCCCCGCCGAGCTCAGGCGGCTCATGGCGAGCGCCGAGGGTGTCGACGAAGCCGTGGCCTTCGGCCAGGAGCCCGCGGGCATCGAGTTGCGCCTGCCCATGCTGTCGCTGCCCAAGGCGCTCGGCACCACGCTGCAGAGCTTGCCGAGCCGGCCCGGCTATGTAAGCGCGCCCGAGGACTCCGGTTTCGAGCTGAAGCATCCGGAAACCGCAAAGCTCGCGGTCGGGATGGTCTGGGCCGACCGGCCGACGGCGGCCGGGGACGCGCCGGGCGGCCCCGGGCTGGCGGATTTCATGCCGCTCCTGGCCCGCGCCGACATCGCCTTTTACAGCTTGCAGACGGGGGCCCGCGGCGCCGACCTGCAAGAGCTCGGGGCGGCCGGCCTGATCCACGATTTGTCCCGCCTGCTCAACAACATCGACGATTTGGCCAGGCTCATAGACCAGCTCGACCTGATCGTGACGGTCAACACCACGGTCGCCCAGCTCGCCGGCGCCCTCGGCAGACCGGTTTGGCTCGTGCTGCCCGCGGTGACGGACTGGCGCTGGGTGCTCGAGCGCGAGTCGAGCCCCTGGTATCCGACCATGCGGCTGTTCCGTCAGCCCTCGGCGGGCGATTGGCGCGGCGCCTTCGAGGTCGTGGCACGGAAGCTGCACGCCCTGGTGGCGGCCTGAGACCGGGCGGGGTTGTGCCGAGGAAGGATGAGCAGCTTTGAGTGAGACCGGACGGGGCGGCGCCCCGACAGCTTCCCGCAAGGCGCGCCGCAAACAGGCGGTCGTCGCCCGCCGCGGACGAAAGCAGAAGGCGCCCAAGCAGAAGGCGCCCAAGCAGTCGGCGCCGGCGCAGCGCCCGGCGGAGAGGGCCCCGGCAGAGGAGCGCCCGGCGGAGGAGCGCCAGGTACGCAGCCTGGACAAGCTGCGCGCGACGGCAAATCACCTGCACAAGGAAAAGAAGCTGGCCGAGGCGGTCGCGGCCTACGAGGCCTATCTGCTGAGGCGGCCGCAGGACGCCCGGGTCTGGTCCAACCTAGGCGTCGCCCTGCGCAAGCTGAAGCACTTCGAGGCCTCGGAGGCCTGCTATCGGCGGGCCCTCGAGATCTCGCCCGGGGCGGCCGACTATCTCGGCAACCTGGGCAACGTTCTGAAGGACCTGGACCGTCTCGACGAGTCGCTGGAGGCCCACAGGCGGGCGGTCGCCCAATTGCCCGACAACCTCGATCTGCGGTTCAACTACGGCCTGGCTCTGCGCGAGTCCGGGCATTTCGAAGCGGCCTTGAAGGAGTTCGACGTCTGCGTCCAACAGGCCCCCGATGTCGCCAAGTACCACTGGGACCGGGCGCTGGCGCTGCTCCACGTCGGGCGCATGGCCGAGGGCTGGGAATCCTATCGCTGGCGCTGGCAGATCGGCGAGCTTCCCTTGCCGCCCTACGAGACGCTCGAGTGGCAGGGCGAGGATCTGTCAGGCAAAACCATCCTGCTGTTTCCCGAGCAGGGCTTCGGCGACACGATCCTGGCAACGCGCTTCATCCCGCTGCTCAAGGCGCGCGGCGCGACGGTGATCCTGGAATGCAAGCCGCCGCTGCGCCGGCTGTTCTCCGGGCTCGATGGCGTCGACCGCATGATCGAGCCAAAGTCACTCATGAACGGCTTCGATTACCACTGCTCGCTGATGAGCCTGCCGGGCCTGCTCGGCGCGGATCCGCAGAACCTGCCGCCCCTGCCGCGCCTGCACATCCCGCAGGCGGCGCGCGACAAGATGCGACCGTTCCTGCGGCTGGCAGGCGACCGCTTCAAGGTCGGCTTCGTCTGGTCCGGCAGCGTGACCTTCAAGAACAACCGCAAGCGCTCGGTTCCGGCCGAGCGCTTCCTTCAGCTGGCCAAGGTGCCCGGGGTGCAGCTGTTCAGCCTGCAAAAGGGCCCGCGGGAAGAAGATCTCAAGGAGCTCGGTGTCGGCCCGCTGGTGATCGACATCGGCAAGCGGGTCGACGACTTCGCCGAGACGGCCGCCGTGATCGACGAACTCGATCTCGTGGTCATGACCGACAGCTCGGTCGCGCACCTGACCGGTTGCCTGCGCAAGCCGCTGTGGAACCTGCTCTGCTACGTGTCCTATTGGGTCTACGGACAGAGCGGCGACACCACGCCCTGGTACCCCTCCATGCGCATCGTCCGCCAGCCCCGCGCGGGCGACTGGGATTCGGTCTTCGACCGGGTCTGCCGGAACCTCGCCAAGGCCGTCGAGGCCAAGAAGGCCGGCCGCTGGCCCAAGTACGTGGAGTGACGGCCGGCAGAGGCCGTGCACGCGGTCGCTAAAGCGCCGTCACCTCGAAGCGCCGGCTCGGCGCGGCGATCTCGTCCTGCGCGTCGATCAGCGCCAGCTCGCCGCTGCCGGCTTCCGCCGTCGTTGCCATGATCGCAAAGATCGCGGCTGCCGCCTTGCACAAGGCCTCGGGGATACGCTCCGCGCCCGCCGTGGCTTTCAGGTAGTGCGCCAGAAACAGCGCCGCCGTCGCATCGCCCGAGCCGTGCGGCATGGGCGACAGCGTCAGGAAGGGCGTGCGCACCTGCCAGCAGGCCTGCGCGGTCACCGCGATCATCTCGATCTCGTCGTCCGGCGTGTCGGCGTGGCGCAGGCTGGTGACCAGCACGACCGAGGGCCCCGTCGCGCAGACGCGGCGCGCCGCGGCGATGGCATCGTCCAGAGTCTCGATGCTTTGCCCAGTCAGGAGCTCGAGCTCGAATTGGTTGGGCGAGATGATGTCGGCGGCGGGCACGGCCCGATCGCGCATCTCCTCGGGGATGCCGTCGGTGACGTAGAGGCCGACGCCGACGTCGCCCATCACGGGATCGCAGGTGTAGAGCGCCGCCGGGTTGGCCGCGCGCACCCGCTCGACGGCGTAAAGCACCGCCTCGGCGATGGCGGCATCGCCCATGTAGCCCGAGATCACTGCGGTGCAGTCGGCGAAGACGCCGCGCCGCTCGATGCCGTCGACGACGTCGCGGATGTGCGCGGGCGTGAAGACCTGGCCGGTCCAATCGTCGTAGCCGACGTGGTTGGAGAACTGCACCGTGTGGATCGGCCAGACCTCGAAGCCGAGCCGCTGCAGCGGGAACACGGCCGAGGAATTGCCGACGTGGCCGTAGGAGACGTGCGACTGGATCGACAGGATGTTCATTGCTCGCATGGCCACGGGTCCCCCCAAACCGCCCAGCTTGCCAGCGGCGGCGCATGCTTTATAGTCGCGCCGGTTTTTTGCAACTGCGAGATAGCCACGCGAGATCCCATTCCGCAAGAGGCACAGACACCAGGGGACCGATATGAGCAAGACCTTCCGCCCGCGCCGGAGCGTTCTCTACATGCCGGGGGCGAACACCCGGGCGCTTGAAAAGGGGCGCGGCCTGCCCGCCGATTCGCTGATTCTCGACCTGGAGGACGCCGTCGCCGCCGACGCCAAGGTGCAGGCGCGCGAGAACGTGGTCGCCGCGATCGGCGAGGGCGGCTACGGCTACCGCGAGCTGGTGGTGCGCATCAACGGCTTCGGGACGCCTTGGGGCTTCGAGGACCTGGTCGCCGTTTGCGCCAGCAAGGCCGATGCCGTGCTCCTGCCCAAGGTCGAGAGCCCCGACGTCGTGCGCCAGGCCGAGGCCATCATGGCGACCCAGGGCGCCCGCGCGGAGCTGGAGATCTGGGCCATGATGGAAACCCCACTCGGCATGCTGCACGCCGAGGCCATCGCCGCCTCGAGTTCCCGCTTGACCTGCCTGGTGATGGGGACTTCCGACCTGGCCAAAGACCTGCATGCCAGCCACACGCGCGACCGCATGCCGATGGTGACCAGTCTCGGCCTCTGTCTGCTCGCCGCCCGCGCTTACGGCCTCGACATTCTCGACGGCGTGCACTTGGACCTGCGCGACGACGAGGGGCTGGCCTATTCCTGTCAGCAGGGCGTGCAATTCGGCTTCGACGGCAAGACCCTGATTCATCCGCGCACGATCGAGATCGCCAATGAAGCCTTCTCGCCCTCGCCCGAGGAGGTCGAGTGGTCGCACAAGATCATCGGGGCCCACGCCGCGGCCATGGCCGAGGGCAAGGGGGTCGCGGTCTACGAGGGCAAGCTGATCGAGAACCTGCACGTCGAGAACGCCAAGCGCGTCGTCGCCTTGGCCGAGGCGGTCGCGGCGCGCGAGCCGGCTCCTGCGCCAGAGGCCAAGTCGGCCGCGGGCGAGTAGAGCGGGCGGCGTTCCGCTCGCAATGCTGTGCCGACCTCATACTTCGACAAGCTCCTCATGAGGCTCTGGTTCTCAGTCCAAAGTCCCCCATCCTGAGCCTGTCGAAGGATGAGAATCGCCCAGTTTCGACAACCCACACCCATCGGCCGACAGCCATGACCAAGACCGACAGCGGCAACTTCTTCGAGGACTTCCGGATCGGCCAGAAGCTGCGCCACGCGACGCCGCGCACCCTGGGCGAGGGCGAGCGGGCGCTCTACACCGCGCTTTACGGCACGCGTTTCGCGGTGCATTCGTCCGACGACTTTGCCCGATCGATGGGCCTGTCGGGGGCGCCGCTCGACGACCTCCTCGTGTTCCACGTGGTCTTCGGCAAGACCGTGCCCGACGTCTCGCTCAACGCGGTCGCCAACCTGGGCTACGCCTCTTGCGTCTTCGGCTGGCCGGTCTATCCGGGCGACACGCTCTCGACCGAGAGCGAGGTGATCGGGCTCAAGGAGAACTCGAACCGAAAGACCGGCGTGGTCTACGTGCGCTCGCGCGGCGTCAATCAGCGCGGCCAGGACGTGCTCGACTACGTGCGCTGGGTCATGGTGCGCAAACGCGATCCCGAGGCGCCGGTGCCCGACGCTCTGGTGCCCGAGCTGCCGGACGCGGTCGATCCCGAGGCGATCGTGCCGCCGGTAGGTCTCGAGCTGGCGGATTACGACTGGGGCCTGGCCGGCGCCGGGGCCGCCTGGGAGGACTACGCCGAGGGCGAGAAGATCGACCACCTGGACGGCGTCACCATCGAGGAGGCCGAGCACCAGATGGCGACCCGGCTCTACCAGAACACCGCCAAGGTGCACTTCGACCTGCATGCCGCGCGTGACGGCCACTTTGGCAAGCGCATCGTCTATGGCGGCCACGTCATCTCGATCGCCCGCGCGCTGTCGTTCAACGGCCTGGCGAACGCCTTCCGCATCGCCGCGATCAACGGCGGCCGGCACGTCGCGCCGAGCTTCGCCGGCGACACGCTCTACGCCTGGTCGGAGGTGCTGGCGCGGATCGAGCTGCCCGGCCGCGCCGATGTGGGCGCGCTGCGGCTGCGCACGGTCGCCGCCAAGGATCGTCCCTGCGCCGACTTCCCCCAAAAGGACGCCGACGGAAAATACGACCCCGCGGTGGTGCTCGACCTCGACTACACGGTCCTGCTGCCACGTCGGAACGCCTAGCCGGCGTCGTCCCCACCTACATCTAGTGAAAACTCCGTGACACCCACAAAATTTTGTTTGCGCCGCTGCGAATCGGGAGATAAAAGGCGAGGCGTCGGGAGCAGTGGTGTGACCCAACTGCACGTGCCCTGGAGGTGACACGCCCCGACGCCTCGCTGGAGCCGGTGAGGGCTCCGGTACACGAAATCAGCAGACTGCTTTTGCTCCTCTGCCCCGGCTGTCGAACGTGAAGCTCTCGGCCGGGGCTTTGGCGCTGCGGGCTTCGCGGCTTTCGCCGAAAAGATCCACAGCTCTCCGGTGAACCGAGCCGACACTCAAACGATCTTCCAGCCCTAGTCCGGGGGGACCCGGACGATGGTCTCGAAGCGCGCGGCAGAGCCGCAAGCTCGCAACCAAACCCGCTGGAGCGCTGACGGAACGTTGCCGCTCCGCCGGGGAACCGACCGGCGAACGAACCCGAAGATCCGTTCCTCGACCGCCTCCTAGGCCCTGGACGCCGGACTGACGCGAACGCCGGTCCTACGCCGGTCAGGAACCCCGCCCTGACGGGCACCGAATTCCGCCCGAAGGCGTCTTCGGCTCTCAGGCCGGAAGGCCGAAGGCGCGCAGGCCGACCCGGTCTTCCGGTGCGGCGATCCCGCCGAAGCGGAATGCGCCACAGTCTGCGGGTCATGGTCGGGATCACGGAGCAGAGCTTCGCAAGCTTCCCACGACCCCCGGGGAGCGTCGTCGCAAATCCGTCTGCGGGCCGAAGCCTTAAGCCGATCTGCGCGCCAGCAACCCGGCGCTTTCGCGTAAGAAAAGTCTCGGTTTTTGTTGCGTTTCGTACAAGAGAAATTGCTATCGAGTGTCAGATTTTCTGTGCACAAGCCGGTCACTATTACACACAGCCGCCTTGATTATTCCACAGACTTATCCACAACAAAGGCGTTGCAACACGATTATCGGTGCCGCGCCCCCACATCTGGTAGACTGGACACAAGGGCGGCCCAATGCCCTGGGATCATCTCGCAAACGCGAAGGAGGGCGGCGCGGAGCCGCCCCGGGGGTCAAGTTGACTCATGTTGCATTGCGATCTAATTCTAGATCTAGATCAATGATGTCATAAAATTACGCAACGATAATCGTTGCTTCCCACCGGCCAAGACAGGCCAGACTCCATCGAGGGGATATCCCCATGTCCGCAGACAACCGGCCTTTGTCACCGCACCTACAGGTCTATAGATGGCAATGGACCATGGCGTTGTCGATCCTGCACCGCATGACCGGCGTCGCGCTGGCCATCGGCACGCTGCTGTTTGTCTATTGGCTGGCGGCGGCGGCCTCCGGGCCGGCCGCTTTCGAGACGGCGCAGACGGTGATCGGCTCCTGGATCGGCCGGTTGTGTTTGTTCGGCTGGACCTTCGCGCTGTTCTATCACCTTTGTAACGGTATCCGGCATCTGGTCTGGGACGCCGGCTTCGGCTTCGAGCTCGACAACGCCTTTCGCTCCGGGCTGGCAGTGGTCGGGGTTTCCGGGGCGCTGACGCTGCTCAGCTGGATCATGGGTTACAGCGTGGGGATGGGTTGATGGGCATGAGGACGTCGCTCGGCCGCGTGCGCGGCCTTGGAACCGCCAAGGAGGGCGTCGGCCACTGGTGGTCGCAGCGCCTCACCTCGCTGGCGTTGGTTCCGCTGACTGTCTGGTTCGTCGCCGCCGTCGCGGCACACGCCGGAGCCGACTACGAGACCATGCGCGCCTGGGTATCCTCTCCCGTGGTGGCCGCGCTCCTGATCATGCTGATCATCGCGACCTTCTACCACGCCTATCTCGGCCTCCAGGTGGTGATGGAGGACTACGTGCATCACGAGGGCCTCAAGATCGGTGGCTTATTGCTGATCAAGGGCGCATCGATCGTGCTCGCAGTGATCGCGCTGCTTTCCGTGCTGATGATTCTGTTCGGGGATTGACCCATGACACAGGCCTACGAGACCGTCGATCACAGCTATGACGTGGTGGTCCTGGGCGCCGGCGGCGCCGGCCTGCGCGCCACGCTCGGTTTGGCCGAGGCCGGTCTCAAGACGGCATGCGTCACCAAGGTCTTTCCGACCCGCAGCCACACCGTCGCGGCACAGGGCGGCGTCTCGGCCGCGCTCGGCAACATGGGCGAGGACGACTGGCGCTGGCACATGTACGACACCGTCAAGGGATCGGACTGGCTCGGCGACCAAGACGCGATCGAATACATGACCCGCGAGGCGATCCCCGCGATCCTCGAGCTCGAGCACTACGGCGTGCCCTTCAGCCGTACCGAGGAGGGCAAGATCTACCAGCGGCCCTTCGGCGGCATGACCACGCGCTTCGGCGAGGGCATCGCCCAGCGCACTTGCGCCGCGGCCGACCGCACCGGCCACGCCATGCTGCATACGCTCTACCAGCAGAGCCTCAAGCACAACGCGGAGTTCTTCATCGAGTACTTCGCCATCGACCTGATGATGGAGGAAGGCGCCTGCCGCGGTCTGGTCGCCTGGAACCTGGACGACGGCACGATCCACCGCTTCCGCAGCCACATGGTGATCATCGCCACCGGCGGCTACGGCCGGACTTACTTCTCCTGCACCGGCGCTCACACCCAGACCGGCGACGGCAACGCCATGGTGCTGCGCGCCGGCCTGCCGCTGCAGGACATGGAGTTCGTGCAGTTCCACCCGACCGGCATCTACGGCGCCGGCTGTCTGATCACCGAGGGCGTGCGCGGCGAGGGCGGCTATCTCACCAACTCCGAGGGCGAGCGCTTCATGGAGCGCTATGCGCCGTCGGCCAAGGACCTGGCGAGCCGCGACGTGGTCAGCCGCTCAATGTCGCTGGAGATCCGCGAGGGCCGCGGCGTCGGCCCGAACAAGGACCACATCCACCTGCACATCGAGCACCTGGACCCGGAGCTGATTCACGAGCGCCTGCCCGGCATCTCCGAGACTGCGCGCATCTTCGCCGGCGTCGACGTGACCAAGGAGCCGATGCCGGTGCTGCCGACCGTGCACTACAACATGGGCGGCATCCCCGCGCTCTACACCGGCGAGGCCGTGACCCTGCGCAACGGCGACCCCGATGCCGTGGTGCCGGGCCTGATGGCGATCGGCGAGGCGGCCTGCGTCTCGGTCCACGGCGCCAACCGTCTGGGCTCCAACTCGCTGCTCGATCTGGTCGTTTTCGGCCGCTCGGCGGCCCAGCGCTGCGCCGAGATCCTCAAGCCCGGCGAGTCACACAAGCCGCTGCCGGACGACGCCGACGAGCCCGCATTGACCCGGCTCGACAAGGCGCGCCACGCCAAGGGCTCGCTGGCGACGGCCGAGCTCCGGCTCGAGATGCAGAAAAACATGCAGGAGCACTGCGCCGTGTTTCGCAGCGGCGAACTGCTCGACGAGGGCGTCAAGAAGATGGCCGAGACCTGGTCCAAGCGCCCGGAGATCAAGGTCGAGGACCGCTCGATGATCTGGAACTCCGACCTGGTCGAGACGCTCGAGCTCGACAACCTCATGGCCCAGGCGGCGGTCACCATCAATTCGGCCGCGCACCGCACCGAAAGCCGCGGCGGCCACGCCCGCGAGGACTTTCCGGAGCGCGACGACGAGAACTGGATGAAGCACACCTTGGTTTGGCTGAACGGCAACGGCGAGAGCAGCTTCGACTACCGCCCGGTGCACCTGCAGCCGCTCACCAACGAGGTGCAGTCCTTCCCGCCCAAGGCGCGGGTTTACTGAGCGCTGTTCGCAACGCCGCGGGAGAGATCGGCGACATGGTTGAATTCACGCTACCGGCCAACTCCAAGATCACCAAGGGCGAGACTTACGGCGCCTCGGGCGGCAACAACGTCAAGGCCTTCAAGGTCTACCGCTGGGATCCGGAGGACGACGCCAACCCGCGGATCGACACCTATCACGTCGACCTCGACGACTGCGGGCCGATGGTGTTGGACGCGCTGATCAAGATCAAAAACGAGGTCGACTCGACGCTGACCTTCCGCCGTTCCTGCCGCGAAGGGGTCTGCGGCTCTTGCTCCATGAATATCGACGGCATCAACACCTTGGCCTGCACGCAGTACATCAGCGAGATCAAGGGCGATGTGAAGGTCTATCCGCTGCCGCACATGAAGGTGGTCAAGGACCTGGTGCCGGACCTGACCGACGCCTACACCCAATACGCCTCGATCGAGCCCTGGATCAAGACCACGACGCCGCCGCCCGAGCGCGAGCGGCTCCAGACGCAAGAGGAGCGCGCCAGGCTCGACGGTCTGTGGGAGTGCATCCTCTGCTTCTCCTGCACCACCTCCTGCCCGAGCTATTGGTGGAACGCCGACCGCTATCTCGGCCCCGCGGTGCTGTTGCAAGCCTACCGCTGGATCTCCGACAGCCGCGACGAGTTCACCGGCGAGCGCCTGGACGCGCTTGAAGACCCCTTCCGGCTCTACCGCTGCCACACCATCATGAACTGCACGCGGACCTGCCCGAAGAGCCTGAACCCGGCCCGCGCGATCGCGGAGATCAAGAAGCTGTTGGTCGAACGGCGCGGTTGAGTGCAGGTGCGGTCAGGCTACTGCGCCGGCTCCCTCATACCTCCCCGAATGCTGCTCGTCGATTCGCAGCAGCTCACTTCGCAGAATCGCCGTGAAGGCCTGCGCTAGGTTCGACTGCGGTCGGTGCGCCGGCGTCATGATCGTCGCGGCCAGATGGACCGGCGGTCTGAAGGGGCGAAAGACAAGACGCCGATCCTCCTCCCGGTAAAGCCGATAGCTCTCGGCGCTCAAGGGATCCACGATCGAACAGGCGAGGCCGCGCTCGACGAAGGTCAGCAGCGGGAGGAAGTATTGCGCCTCGAAGCAGGCATTGAAGGCGGCGCCGGCCGCGTCGAAGGCCGCCACGGTCTGGCGATAGGTCGGATGGTCGGCGTAGAGCGTCGCCATCGGCCGGCCGTCCAGGTCCATCGCCGAGACGCTTTCCTTGTCGGCCAAAGGGTCGTCGAGCGGCATGGCGCAGAGGCACTGAAGGCTGACGATCTCGTTCAGCACCAGGGGGGACTCCGTCGCCCCGGCGAAGCCGAAGTCCGCGAGGCCCAGGTCGTATTGCTGCACCGAGACGAGCTGCTGCACCTGCGGGGAGCTGCGTGAGATCAGCGAGGCCTTGATGCCGTCGCGGCCTTTGACGAAGCGGCTGATCAGCGCCGGCAGCAGGAAAACCGCCGGCCCGGGCATCGAGACGATCCTCAGCGTGCCCTCCTCCAGGTCGCGGATGCTCTTCATGGTCCGCTCCGCGCCGTCGAGCCGGCTGAGGATCGCGTTGGCCTCCTCTAAGAGGTAGTGCGCCTCGGGGACGGGGTGCAGGCGGCCGCCGCGCCGTGCGAAGAGCTCGAAGCCGACGTCCTCCTCCAGGCTGGCGATCATCGCGCTCACCGCCGGCTGGGTGCGATAGAGGTTACGCGCCGCCTCAGACACCGAGCCGGTCAGCATGACCTCTCGGAAGGCGCTCAGTTGCTTGAGGTTCATGGCCATGGCCTCGCAGGGGCGAAGACATTCGACAGCATATAAGAATTATCTGTCGATATAGAAGAATTAATAATTTGTCCTGATGGGTGAATTGTCTAGGATTTGCCGCACAATCGCAGGTCCTTTTCCGCCCGGCCCGAGCACAGCAGCTGGGCGTGGGAAGTCCGGCAACAAAGGGAGGATGACGATGAAACATAGCGGCAAGCTGTTCGTCGCCGCTCTCGCGGGCGCGATGCTCGCAAGCACGGTGGCGCAAGCGCAGAACCCGACCTTCTTCCGCATCGGCACCGGTAGCGCGGGAGGAACCTATTTCCCCATCGGCGGCACCATCGCCAACGGGATCTCCAGTCCGCCGGGTTCACGCCCGTGCGATCAAGGCGGTCAATGCGGCGTGCCCGGCCTGATCGCCATCGCCCAGTCGACGACGGCCTCGGTGTTCAACAACGCCGCCGTTCAGAACGGCGAGTTGGAGATGGGCATGGCGGCCGCCGACGTGACCCGCTCCATGTATCTCGGCGAAGGCAAGTTCCAGGGCAAGCCGCACGCGAAGCTGCGCGTTGTCGCCAATCTCTATCCGGAAGACCTGCACCTGGTGCTGCCGAAGGGCAAGACCATCAACAATCTGGGTGACCTGAAGGGCAAGCGCGTGGGCATCGCCCAGGCGGGATCCGGCACTCAGGTCGCGGTGCTGCAAATGCTGGAGGCCTGGGGCGTCAACCGCGACAACATGGAAGAGGCCGAGCTCAACAACAGCCAGTCGGCCGAGCGCATGGCCGACGGCCAGCTCGACGCCTACTTCTATGCCGCCGGTTGGCCGGTGGCGGCCATGGTCCAGCTGGCCTCGACGAAGGGCATGTCCCTGCATTCCTTCACCGAGGCGGACCTGAAGAAGATCAACGAGATCATTCCGGCTTACATACCGTCGAAGATACCGGCCGGTGTCTACGAAGGTGTCGACAAGGACGCCCTGACGCCCGCGGTCAGCGCGCTGCTCGTGGTCTCGTCGGATCAGAGCGAGGAATTGATCTACGGCATCACAAAGGCGCTGTGGAACGACAACACCCGCAAGCTGCTCGACAACGGTCATGCCAAGGGCAAGCAGATCACTGCGGAGACGGCTCTCGACGGTATCGCCGCCCTCGGTGTTCCCCTGCATCCGGGTGCCGAGAAGTTCTACAAAGAAGCGGGTATGCTCAAATAGCTCATTCCTCCCGGAGTGAACTCCCCCGGCCGGCGGTCGTGGCCCTAGCCACATCCCGTGCCGCCGGTCGGGGGCACCGTTTCAAGCAAGTTCTTTGATTAGCTGTTTCAACGACACGCCAAATCGGAGGTCGATAAAGACTCGGTATCGCCGATAGTCCTGACGGGGAGCGGGAACATGAGCGACGCGAAAACCGACGGAATTGAGCTCAGCGCAGAAGAACTCAAGGCGATCGAGGAGAAGTACGACGAGGCCGCGGCGACGCGCCCCGTGACCGATCTGATGCATAAGGTTCTGCGCGTCGTCGCTGTAACCTTCGCCATTTACCACTATCTCACGGCCGGTTTTGCCTTGCCCGCCGAGCATTGGCACATGGGCTGGCATCTGGCGGGCCTCTTTATCCTGACCTATGCCTTCTTCCCGGTGTTTCGGACCAAGGGCGCCTTTCAATTGAAAGCCGGCGGAACGCGGATCGGAAACATCCCGATCTACGATCTGATCGCCATGCTTCTGGGGGTATCGGCGGCGCTCTACCTGGGCCTGGCCTGGCACGGATTGCCCGTGCTCGGGATCGAGGAACAGACCTTCCGAATGGGCAACCCCAACACCTACGATCTGTTCTTCGGGGCCGTTCTCATCGTTCTGGTCTTGGACATCGCACGCAGGACGCTCGGCTGGGTGCTGCCTCTGATCATCTGCGTCTTCATGTCGTATGCGCTGCTCGGGCCGTACTTCCCAGGAATCCTGCAACACCCGGGGGTGAAATTTAACACCTTCGTGTCGTCCATGTACTTCCCGCAAGAAGGCATCTTCGGCGTCACGCTCTGGGTCGTCTCGACGATCGTGTTCCATTTCGTGCTGTTCGGGGTCATCGCGCAGCGGACCGGCCTCGGCGCCCTGTTCATCGACAACGCGACGATTCTGGCGGGCAAGTACACCGGCGGCCCGGCGAAGGTCTCGGTGGTCTCCTCGGCCTTTTTCGGCACGATCTCGGGATCGTCCGTGGCCAACACGGTTTCCACCGGCTCGCTCACCATCCCGAACATGAAGCGGCTCGGCTATCCCGGACGCTTCGCCGGCGGCGTCGAAGCGGCGGCCTCGGCCGGCGGCCAGATCACGCCGCCGATCATGGGAGCCGCGGCCTTCATCATGGCCGAGTTCCTGGAGGTTCCCTACACGACGATCGTCATCGCGGCGATCTTCCCGGCGCTCCTGCACTACGTCGGCGTCTTCACCGTGGTCCACCTGATGGCGCGCCGGCTCGATCTGCGGGGTCTCGCCGCCGACATGCTGCCGAAGTTCAAGGCGGTCTGGAAAGACGGCTGGGCCAACGTGATCCCGTTGATTGCGCTCCTGGTCGTGCTGTTCTCGGGCTACACGCCCTATATGTCGGCGTTCTGCGGCATCAGCCTCGCCGTCATCGTCGGTGCGTCCCGGCGCGAGGTCCCCTTGACCCTGGTCTTCCCGGCGGCCTTCATCGCCTTCGCCGTCTGGAAGTACCTGAACGAAGGCTTCGACCTGCCGATCGCCGCGCTCTTGTGCGCGGGCTCGGTGATCGGCGTCTTCAATCCGCAGAAGCGGATGGAGATGCCGCAGATGCTGAACGCCATCGAGACCGGCGTGAAGTACGCCCTCGCCGTCGGCGCGGCTTCCGCCGCCGTCGGCATCGTCGTCGGCGTCATCAACACCACCGGCATCGGGTTTCGGATCGGCTTCATGGTCACCTCCGGCGCCGCCACCATGGCCGAGAACCTGTACTGGTTCTTCCACTACGGGGCGTTCGAGCTGTTCTCGATCCAGGACCTGCAACTCTTTCTGTCGCTGATCCTGATCGCCGTCGCCTGCATCCTGATGGGCGCCGGCATTCCGACGACGGCGCTCTACATCATGCTGGTGTCCGTAGCCCAGCCCGCGTTGCAGCAACTGGGCGTGCCCCCGATCGCCAGTCACCTCTTCGTGCTCTACTACGGCGTCGTTGCCGAGATCACGCCGCCGGTCTGTACGTCGGCCTATGCGGCGGCGGCAATCGCGAACTCGAACCCCTTCAAGACCGGCATATCGGCGTTCACGCTTGGGCTCGGCAAGGTCATCGCGCCGATGGCCTTCGTCTACGCGCCGGTTTTGCTGTTCGTGTCCTCGACGGGCTTCGATTTCCTGGAGTTCTCCTATACCGCGACCAGTTGCATCCTGGGCGTGGTCGCCTTGTCGGCTTCGGTCGTCGGCTTTTTCCTGGCGCCCATGGCCTGGTACGAACGCGTCCTCGCGGCCTTAGCCGGACTGGTGGCCATTGCGCCGACATGGCAATCGGATCTCATCGCCTTGGCCATCGTCGCGCCGGTCATCCTGCTGCAGTTGATCGCCAAGAAACAAAGAGCCGCCGCGTCGTGTGAGGCGGCCCAGCAGGGGGCTTGACGCGATGGTCGACAGGATTCTCGTCGCCGTCGATCTCGAAGACACGGCGCTGACAGGACGTATGCTGGCCATCACGTCGGATTTTGCCAAGCTGAAGGGAGCTCAAGTCACGCTGATATATGTCGGGCCCGAGCTGCCGCCCGACGTCGCGATCCGGCTGCCCGCCGACTACAGCGACCGGACGTCTTCCGACGTGACCGAGCAGCTGGGCCGTTTGATAGCAGGATCGGATTTGCCCGCCGGGGCGACGAAGGTCGTCGTCCGTTTCGGTTCAATCTACCGGGAGATATTGGCGCAGGCGAAGTCGGATCGGGCGGACCTCATCGTCATCGGCTGCCACAAGCCGGACCTGGCCGACTTTCTGCTAGGCCCGAACGCGGCGCGCGTGGTGCGCCACGCGCCCTGCTCCGTGTTCGTCGTCCGCTAGCGCCTAGCCGTGCCCGGCCGAATGACGGCGAATGACGGCGACAAGACAGCGATCCGATGATCCGCGCTTGGAGGCAGAGATACGGACTGGGAGAGACGATCATGAAACGAACGATTGCCGTCGTCGCTCTGGTTCTCGGGCTGGCGCTGCCGGCTCGGGCAGACCCTGTATCCGACGTGCGCAAGCTGGCCGAACAGGGGAACCCCGAGGCCCAGTTTGCGCTCGGTACCCTGTACCGTGACGGCCAAGGCGTCGAGCAGGATCTCAAGCAAACGATCAAGTGGTGGGAAAAGGCCGCGGAGCTCGGATACGTCGATGCCCAGTTCGCCCTCGGCAATATCTACTCCGGTGGTTATGGCGTCACGAGGGACTACGTCCTGTCCTATATGTGGTTCGACATCACGGCGGCGCAGACAGGGACCGTTTGGCTAGAGCCGATCGCCCGCAGCAACCGCGACGCGCTGGTGCAACGCATGACCGCTGCCGAGATATCCAAGGCCAAAGAGATGTCCGCGGAATGGTTGGCCAGGCAGAAGGAGTGACGGCCGCGTAGCCATCCGACTTCGACGAGGCGTCAGCACAGTCCGGATCCTTCCTCGCGCTTCGGGACGCCGAGGCCCTAGCAAGCGATCGCACGCCTCTTCATTACGGCCGTTCCAGACCGAGCGTTTCCAGAGACTGACTCGATGAATACAACGACTGCGGACGAAGTGATCATCATCGGCGGCGGCATCGTCGGCATCTGTTGCGCCCTGTCGCTCATCGAAAAGGGCGCCAAGGTCCGACTGATCGACCGCGGCGAGCCGGGACAGGGCGCCAGCTACGGCAATGCCGGCGTGATTTCGCCCTGGTCCTGCATCCCGCAATCCCTGCCCGGCGTTTGGAAGAGCGTTCCGCGCTGGCTGATCGATCCGGAAGGCCCGGTGGCCATCCGCCCGGGCTACCTGCCGAAGGCGCTGCCCTGGGCGCTGCGTTTCCTGCGCGAAGGGCGGCCCGAGCGGGTGCGCGCCATCGCCGACGCCATGTCCTGCCTCAACCGGCCCAACGTCGACCTCTATCGACACCACCTGAGGGGCACCGGGCAGGAGCAGCTCTTGCAGGACGCCTGGTACGTCCACGTCTATCGCAATGCCGCCGACGCCGATCTCGGAGGTTTCACTTGGCGGCTGCGCGCCGAACACGGGGCGCCAATGGAAGCCGTCGGCGGCGGCGCGCTGCGGGAGATCGAGCCCGACATCTCCGAAGACTTTCAGGCCGCCATCGTCATCAAGGACCAGGCGCGCGCGCTCGCCCCCGGCCGGATCGGCGAGGTTCTGGCCCAGAAAGTCCTCAGCCGGGGCGGAGAGATCCTGCGTTCGACGGTGCATCGACTCGCGCCCCGCGAGGGCGGCGGCTGGAGCCTCTCGACCGACCGGGGCGAACTGCCGGCACGTCAGGTGGTCCTGGCCGCCGGTGCCTGGTCGGGGCGGCTTTTGGCGCCTCTGGGTCTGCGCGTGCCGCTCGAAGCGGAGCGCGGTTACCACCTCGTCTTCCGAAATCCCGGCGTCACGCTCAGGCATTCGGTCATGGAGGTAGGGGCGAAGTTCGTGGCGAGCTCGATGGAGACGGGCCTGCGCGCGGCCGGCACGGCGGAGTTCGCCGGTCTCGACGCGGCGCCGAACTACAGCCGTGCCCGTATCTTCAAGCGCCTGGCCAAGCGCCTGCTGCCGGGCCTGAACACGGAGGACGCCGAGGCGTGGATGGGGGCGCGGCCGTCGCTGCCGGACAGCCTGCCCTGCATCGGCGAGATCCCGGGCAAGCCCGGCCTCTTCGCTGCCTTCGGACACAGCCACTACGGCCTCGGCATGGCGCCGGAGACGGGCCGCATCGTCGCCGAGCTGGTGACCGGCGCGTCGCCCAACATCGACTTGTCGCCCTACGCGATCGATCGTTTCGCCGCCTGAGCCGGGCGCGCGCGGAAAAGGGGAAAAGACCGGCATGAGACTTCAGGGCGGCCCGAACATCTGCGGCGTGACCATCGGCGTCTTGTGTCTGGACTCGCGTTTCCCCAAGCCGCCCGGCCACATAAAGAACCCCTCCGGCCTGACGTTCCCAGTGCTCTACGAGACGGTGAAGGGCGCCACGGTGGCCGAACTGGTCAACCGGCCCTCGGCCGACTTCATCGCCCCCTTCCTCGAGGCGGCCAAGCGTCTGGAGGCCGAGGGCGTGCGCGCGATCACCGGGAGCTGCGGTTTCTTGGCACTGTTTCAGCGCCAGCTGGCGGAAGCGGTCTCCGTGCCCCTGTTCGCCTCCAGCCTGATTCAGGTGCCCATGGTGCACGCCATGCTGGGCGGCGGCCGCAGGGTCGGCGTTCTGACCGCCAGCGGCCCCAACCTGACCGCGCAGCATCTGGCCGCGGTCGGCGCCGGCGGCATCCCCGTGGCCATCCAGGGCATGGACGAGTACCGCGAGTTCCGGGAGGTCATCCTCGAGGGGCGGCGCGCCGACATGGACGTCGCCAAGATCGAAGCCGAGGTGCTGGCCGCCGCGAAAGCCTTGGTCAAGGCGAACCCGGACGTCGGCGCCTTGGTCCTCGAGTGTACCGACATGCCGCCCTACGCGCACCGGATACAGGACAGGCTGAGACTGCCGATCTTCGATCTGACGACCCTGGCGACGATGGTGCACCACGCCGTGCACCGCGTGCCCTATTTCGGCGTTTCGCCGCCAAGACTGTCGCATGCACAGGGCGGCCGGTGACGGCGACAAAACGAAGTGTGCATTTCCGTTTGCCGGGCGTGCAAAAGGCAGCGTTTCACGCCTGCCCTTAATCACCTAGTCTCCGCCAGCGAAGGCGCTGAGGAGACACCGCCATGTACATCCCCAAGGACTTCGCGCTCGAAGACCGCGAGGCCGCTTTCGCCTTGATGAAACGTTTCGACTTCGCGCTGGTGGTGAGCGCGCCCGGCGGCGCGGTCGCGGCGAGCCATCTGCCGGTGCTGCTCGACGAGACCCGGGGCGAGAACGGCACGCTCTGCGCCCACATGGCGCGCGCGAACCCGCAGTGGCGCGACTTCGAGAAGCTGGCGGCGGACGGCGGCGAGGCGCTGGTCGTGTTCCAGGGCCCGCATGCCTACGTCTCGCCCACTTGGTACGGCGGCCACCAACCGGCGGTGCCGACCTGGAACTACATGGCGGTCCACGCCTACGGCCGGCCAAGGATCATGGACGACCCGGCGCAAGTGCGCGGGCTACTCGAGCGTTTGGTGGCGACGCAGGAGGCCGGCCTCGAACCGCCCTGGTCGCTGGACGGTCAGGACGAGGCATTCGTCGCCGGCATGATGCGCGGCATCGTCGCCTTCGAGATCCCCATCGCCCGCCTCGAGGCCAAGGCCAAGCTCAGCCAGAACCGCACGCCCGAGCAGCGTGTCGGCGTGGTTGCGGCGCTGGAGGCCAACGAGGATCCGCTGGTGCGGGAGCTTGCGCGGCAGATGCGGGTCTTGGTGGGATAGCTGGTAGATCCGGGCAAGTTGGGGATTATCCCACGCGCCTGACTTATGCGCCCGTCTCCGGCCATTGCCGAAAGCCAGTGTGATAATCCCGAAGTTCAGAGCATTTCGTGTTCCGAACCGCCAAAGCCGAGCTTGTTGACCTCGAGAATCCCGCTAACCCAAGGTCAAGGCTCAATCCGGCAGCCCGGCCTTGCGGAGGGAATCGAGAAAGGAGTCGTCGGAGGGGCGATGCATCGGGCCGATTATCGTCGAAATGGTCGCCACCGAAAGATCGGGCTGCATGCGCAGCGCGTTATCCACGGCGGCGCGCGCCTCTTCTCTCCGGCCGAGAGCCACATACGCGGAAGCAAGATTGATGTGCGGCCAGAAATTGCAGTTGGGATGCTGGGCGGCTTTTCGCAGCCATACGACCGCCTCCGCGTGCTCACCCAGCTGCGCGTGAGCGCTGCCAACTAGATTCTCGAAACCCCACCGGAATGGCGCGTTGGGGCTTTGGCGGACGGCCGTGAGGAAATGCGGCAGCGCCTCTTGCGGTCTGCCGGAACTCATCAACACGTGGCCGAGGCCGTAATAGGCGAGTGCCAGATTGGGATTGAGATCGATCGCCCTCTGTGACTCGGAGACCGCGGTTTCGAAGTCCCCCAGCATCATGAGGACGCGACCCAGCGCGAAGTGACCGAAGGCGTCCCATTCGTCCAGGGAGACGGCCCGTTGTCCCGCCTCCAGGGCTCGGCCGAGCGTTTCGTCCCTATTGTCCGTCCATCCAGCCTGCACGACCAAGAACAGCAGGTAGGCGAGGTTCGCGTAGGCCGTAGCAAAACCCGGATCCAGCTCGATGGCGCTTTCGAGCAGCTTATCCGCCTTCGCGGAATCCTCCTTTGTCATCTGCCAGGTGTGCCAAATGCCTCGCTGGTAACGGTCCCAGGCGTCGAGGTTATCGGGCGGCTTTCGTTTCGCGCGTTCCCGCTCGGCGACACCGAGTTCTGGCTCCAGCGCGCCGACGATGGTCTCCGTCATCTCGTCCTGTAGCTCAAAGATGTCTGCGAGCTCGCGGTCATAGCGTTCGGCCCAAATGTGATTGCCGGTCGTGGCGTCGATCAGCTGGGCGCTGACCCGGACCCGACTGCCGCCCTTGCGGACGCTGCCTTCCAGCACATAACGGACACCGAGCTCCCGCGCCACCTGCTTCACGTCCACCGATATGTCCTTGTAGCTGAAGCTAGAATTGCGGGCGATCACGAAGAACCAACGAAACTTCGATAAGGCGGTGATGATGTCCTCGGCAATGCCGTCGGCGAAGTACTCCTGGTCGGGATCGCCGCTCAAGTTGTCGAACGGCAAGACGGCGATCGAGGGCTTGTCGGGCAGCGGCGGCGATTCGCCGGCGCCGGGCGCGGCACGGGGTGATTCGCCCCGCGGCCAATGCCAGACGTGGATCGGCCGGGCGATGTTCTTGACCCGGTGTTGGCCGAAATCGGCGAATGTGATGTCGAGCTTGCCTTGCACCTGCTCGTAAACGCTGCCGGCAATCGCAATGCCGCCGGGCTCGGCAAATTCTTGCAGCCGCGCGGCGACGTTCACCCCATCGCCGTAAATGTCATCGCCTTCGACGATCACATCGCCGATGTTGATGCCGACGCGGTAGACGATCTGTCGATCTTCCTCGATGGCGGCGTTGCGCTCCCGCATGGCGCCCTGCACCTCGACGGCAAAGCCGACGGCGTCCACCACGCTGGGGAACTCCATCAGCGTCCCGTCGCCCATGAGTTTGATGGTGCGGCCGCCGTAGGGTGCCGCCGTGGGCTCAATCAGCTCGGCCCGATGGGCTTTCAGCGCCACCAGGGTGCCGGCTTCGTCCGCGCTCATCAGGCGGGAATAGCCGACCACGTCGGCGGCCAGGATGGCGGTCAGGCGCCGTTCCACGGATCCCTTACTCCAACCACAGATCCCTGACTCCGAAAGCTGGGCCGATACCAAGGAAAGGGTAGCCGAGCGCCGCTTGCCAATCCATGGGATCGAACCATGCCGAGAATGGCCATTCCTCGACGCACGTGGACGTGGTCGGGACAACATTTTGCCGAGCCTAGCCGGAGCCGGATGTGGGGAACTGCACTGTTTGAGGTTTCGTGGGCTTCCAACTCCGAATTCAACGGGCCTTCGCCGTCCCCCGGCGCTATAACCCTCCCCATGCCCCCCGCGCCCCTCGACATCCTCCGCGACGTCTTCGGCTTTTCCTCCTTCCGCGGCCAGCAGGCCGAGATCATCGATCACGTCGTGGCCGGCGGCGACTGCCTGGTGCTGATGCCGACCGGCGGCGGCAAGTCGCTGTGCTATCAGGTGCCGGCGCTCTGCCGGCCGGGACTCGGCCTGGTCGTGTCGCCACTGATCGCGCTGATGCAGGACCAGGTCGGCGCGCTCCGGCAGCTGGGGGTGAACGCGGCCGCGCTCAATTCGGCCATGGCCTATCACGAAGCCGAGGAGGTCGGGCAGGCCATGCGGGCGGGCGCGCTCGACCTGCTCTACGTGGCGCCCGAGCGGCTGCTCACCGAGGGCTTCCTCAACCTGCTCGGCGACAGCGAGCTTGCGCTCTTCGCCATCGACGAGGCGCACTGCGTCTCGCAGTGGGGCCACGACTTCCGGCCCGAGTACCGCCAGCTCACCGTGCTGCACGAGCGCTTTCCCGAGGTGCCGCGCATCGCGCTCACCGCCACCGCGGACGGCCCGACCCGGCGCGACATCCTGGAGCGCCTCGACCTCGGCGGCGGCCGCGCCTTCGTCGCGGGCTTCGACCGGCCGAACATCCGTTACCGGGTGCAACCCAAGGTGAACCCGCGCGCGCAGCTCTTGGACTTCTTGGAGAACGAGCACCGCGGCGACTCCGGCATCGTCTACTGCCTCTCCCGGGCCAAGGTCGAGGAGACGGCACAGTGGCTGCGCGCCGAGGGCTTCACCGCCCTGCCCTACCACGCCGGCCTGGACGCAGCGGTGCGGGCCGCCAACCAG
>JAAUYJ010224906.1_pt1 | contig 24140 bp, 16 predicted proteins | sample 7278031 | NCBI WGS metagenome assembly JAAUYJ01 (sample SAMN14350222, study PRJNA611818) | marine sediment metagenome | isolation source: surface marine sediment (1.8m) | place: French Polynesia: Moorea | collected 2018-08 | reverse complement strand
TTCTGTATAAACACGGGTTTTACTGACGCGACGATCATCATCGACGTAAGAAGAGCTACGTTTAGCTTGTTCTGTGGTTGCTCCCCTCAAGCGAATACTTTCTACGGCAAAAAACACCGCAGATCCCGTTAACAAAAACTGTCCAAATTGTAAAATTGGATCGTGTCGCCATCCTTGAAAGAGTAAAATTAATCCGCACAACAAACCTACTGCTGCAAAGAAGATGTCATGATCTCTCGATAGTTCTGGTCGTACGCTTCGTAGGAAGTATAAACCAGCACCGGCAACAGCTAAAAAAATTCCTAAGACACTGGCTGAGTTCAGCCCAAAATTAACCATTATCCCTCTCCGTTTTCCTTTCCTATGGTAGCGAATTTTCTTTATCTTTCATTATAAGAATACCCAATTAGGTAGGTAGACGATTATCCCATCACAAATATAACTAAATTATCAAATTGACCCCACCTCCTTAAGAATGGGGTCAATTTGAACAAGCTTAGAAGTTGCGCTTGATTTTATCGCTTTGACTGATGACGATCAGTCCAATGGTAGCGGGAACAACAACGATAACGGTTCCCAAAACGAGGCTCCATAAGAAATTAGCTAAAGATGGTGTCATATATTTGTTACCCTTTTTTTCAGTTTGATACCTAACGTTACTTATTCTACGGGGTTTTTTCCCTATTGTGTCAATTAATTTTGAGAAGTGGAAGTGTGGGAAGTGTCGGGAGTGTGAGGAGTGTGGGAAGTGTGGGAAGACTAGAAAAAATATTAATATACTGCTCCCCCTGCTCCCTCTGCTCCCTCTGCTCCTCCATCTTCTCTAAACTGTCGCCTCAGCGCGTTTAAAGGCTTCGTCTAATACTTCTGATAAAGTGGGATGAGTATGGATATTAAACGAGAGATTTTTGACGCTTTGACGTTGAGCGATCGCATTAGCGGCCTCTTGGATCAAGTCGGAGGCGTGAATACCCATAATATGCACCCCTAATAATTCCCCGTTATCTTTGCGGTACACCACCTTAGCAATACCATCGGTTTCCCCTTCAGCAAGGGCTTTAGAATTGCCTTTAAAGTAAGTTTTGACGCTTGAAACCTCAAACCCTTCTTTTTCCCCTAATTCACGGGCTTGAGGTTCGTTTAAGCCAACGTAACTAATTTCGGGATGGGTAAAGGCGGCGGCTGGAATACTGCGATAGTCGATGGTTTTCTCCCGTCCACACATATTTTCAACTGCGATCTCCCCTTGTCCGGAGGCTGCGTGGGCTAACATCATTTTGCCGTTTGCGTCTCCCACTGCCCAGAGATGGGGAAACGGTTCACCGTCCCGTAATACTTCCATTTTGTCGTTGACGGGGATAAAACCTCGGTTGGTTTCAACGCCGATGTTTTCTAAGCCGAGGTTTTTGGTGGCAGGGACTCTTCCGGTAGCTACTAAGCAAGCGTCTACTTCCAAGACATCGATCACTTCTTTGCTTTGAGCGTCCGTTAATTCAATAGTAACCGGTGCGCCTGGGGTGATTTTTGTGGCAAATACCCCGGAGTAGGTTTCGATGTCACGGGCTTTAATTAAGCTTCTTTCGGCTAGTTTGGAAATTTCGGGGTCAAACCCTGGCATTAAGGTGTCTAAGGCTTCGATCATGGTCACTTCGCACCCTAATGCGGTGTAAATATCGGAAAATTCTAGACCGATATAACCACTACCAATAATAGCGATCCATTGGGGTAAAACTTCTAATTTTACGGCTTCGTCGCTGGTAAAGACGGTTTTGTGGTCAACTTCGATGCCACGGGGAACAAAGGGAACAGATCCCGGACATAACATAATGTCTTTGGCGGTGATAATTTTTTCCCCTTCATCGCTTAAAACACTCACTTTTTGGGTATGGACTATTTTTCCCCAACCGTGGATGGTATCGACTTTGAGGCGTTTTAAACTGTTGGTGAGATCGCCACGTATTTTATTAACTAAATTTGTAGCATGATCTGCGATCGCTTCTCTTTGAAAACTGACTCCATCGATCTCAATACCTAAGTTGTTGAGATGTTTAGTATCTTGGAGTTCTCGAACTTTACCGGATGCTGCTAATAGGGCTTTTGAGGGGATACAACCACGGTTAACACAGGTTCCTCCCATGTCTTTTGCTTCGATAATGGCTGTTTTTAACCCGCATTTGACGGCGTGTAGGGCTGCACCGTGTCCTCCAACCCCTGCACCGATAATGATTAAATCATAATCGAATCCTGACTCACTCATAATCTTTTTCCTTAATGGTTTGATTCTTTCGTCAAGAAAGACCTATTGTCTGATCATAAGTCTCGAGATACGAGTAAGTCTAGGGGGTGTTCAATACTACTTTCAAGATCGCAATAAAACCCCTCCCGATAACGGGAAGGGTCAACAATTCTGTTATGATTAATCTGGGAAATTAAGCAGCCCACTCGGTATGGAAAGCTTCACCTCTGGGTTTGTCAACACGCTCATAAGTGTGCGCACCAAAGTAGTCTCTTTGTGCCTGGGTTAAGTTCTGAGGTAGATCAGCACGACGATAGCTATCGAAGTAGTCTAAAGAAGCACTAAAAGCAGGAACAGGAATACCCACTTGATTGGCTAATACTAACACTTCGCGCCAAGCTTCTTGACGATCTAAGATACTTTGTTTAAACTCAGGGGCTAAGAGTAGGTTAGGTAGATCAGGATTGTCTACAAATGCCTTCTTAATCTTGTCTAAGAAACCGGCACGAATAATACAACCGCCTTTCCAAATACGGGCAGATTCGGGTAAGCTAACTTGATTACCATAATACTCAGCAGAAGCTTTAGCAATTAAAGCCATTCCTTGAGCATAGGAACACATTTTAGAACAGTAGAGAGCGTCTCTTACCTTACTAATAAAGGCTTTTTTGTCTCCGTCAAAGCTAATAGTTGGACCAGTTAACTGTTGAGATGCGGACTTTCTTTCTTCTTTGTAGGAAGACATAACCCGTGCATTCACCGCAGCGTACATGGTGGGAATGGGAACCCCTAACTCTAAGGAACTTACTACAGTCCAGCGACCGGTTCCTTTTTGTCCAGCAGAGTCTAAAATGAGGTCAACCAGATGTTTCTTGCTATCGGGGTCAACATACTTGAAGATATCTGCCGTAATTTCAATTAAGAAAGAATTAAGTTCATCGGTGGTATTCCACTCTTTGAAAACTTCGTGTAATTCTTCGTTGCTGAGGCCAAGAGCATTTTTCATGATGTCGTAGGCTTCTGCAATTAACTGCATATCGCCGTACTCAATGCCGTTGTGAACCATTTTCACATAATGTCCGGCACCACCGGGACCAACAAAGGTAACACAGGGACCATCATCCACCTGTGCAGCAATTTTGGTTAAAATGGGTTCTAATTCTTCGTAGGCTGCTTTGGTACCGCCAGGCATCAAGCTAGGACCGTTTAAGGCACCTTCTTCACCGCCACTGACACCCATTCCTACGAAACCAAGACCGGTTGATTCTAGGTCTTTGGTGCGTCTTTCGGTATCTTCGTATAAGGAGTTACCACCGTCGATTATCATATCCCCTTCTTCTAAAAGAGGCTTTAAATCTTCAATAACATAATCAACAGGCGCACCTGCTTTAACCATTACTAAGATTTTACGGGGACGTTCTAAGATTTGTACAAATTCTTCTAATGAATAGGCCGCTTTGACATCTTTGCCCTGAGCCCTTGTTTTCATGAATTCTTCTGTTTTACTGGCTGTACGGTTATATACAGCAATAGGAAAGCCTCGACTTTCGACATTGAGGGCTAGATTTTCTCCCATCACCGCCAAGCCGATGACACCAAAGGTTCGCTTCGTCATATAATTCCTACCAACTCTACGGGTTGTACGATCAAGAGAACTTTGATCTTGTTTGACTGTTGAAGTGTCTAGGGAACACCACTGAATAAGTGTAACCTCGTTTTTTTGTTGGCCTGGGTTCTCTAAATAGAATCTTAAGTAATCACTCTCAACAATGCGATCGTTTATACAAAATAGTTACAAACTATGAGACAAAAGATATGGGAAATGTAAAATGGGTTTATTTTACCTGAAAACAAGGTTTTGGTTAATTAAATAAGCAAAAAATCTAGATTCAGATTATGTTAATCAATAGAAAGCTTCCTCTAAATATTTACCCCCTTGAAAAACAAGAGCAAACTCTCGGTTTGATGGAGTGATGACTTTAGAGTGCCCTAGCAAAAATCATTAAAGAATTTCCCAAACCATTACTATTTTAATGGCTTAGGGGCTTTGACTTTTTCTCCATTATCAAAAGTAGCAAAATCAATAATACCTAAATCCAGACCACAATTATTATTAGTTTTAGGTAGTATTCTGGGATTAACTTCACACACCATACTAAGAAAATACCTATCCGCACTATCTTTGATTACGGTAATAGATGATGGCTTAGAGGGTAATTCCCTAGACCAAATTATCTTTAACTTACCTATTTTAGCTAAATAAACGTTATGTTGATTAATTTTAAATCCATTATCTGTGAATTTAGCAGACTGTTTTGATTTCCGTTTCTTGAATTTAGGTGGCTTAACTTTAATTCCTTCCTAAAAGGACGGGGTTTTAAACCCAATTTTCTGATAACTTGGTGTATGAGTTCCAAAAATAACAAAGAAATCGGTAACCCAAACTGATAAGGATCACCTATTAATTATGGTTGTGCACCACAGACAAGAACTTGATTCGATTATTGTAACGGCTGAACAAATGGCCAGTATTGAGGGTCGTATTTTTGCGGGGGGAATGCCAGTGGCAGCTTTAATGGAAAAGGCTGCTTTGATGATGTTTAAGAGTATTCAAACCCTTTACCCCCTCAAGGAATGCTCTAAAGTTTCGGTATTAGTGGGGCCTGGCCACAACGGAGGGGATGCCTTAGTGATCGCCAGAGAATTACATCTGCATGGATACGATGTCTGTTTGTATCGCCCTTTTGCCAAACTTAAAGCCTTAACTCAACAACACGCTAACTATGCAGAGAGTTTGGGTATTCCTTGCTGTGGCGATATAGAAATGTTGCGCAATAGTGAGTTCATTATTGATGGCTTATTCGGCTTTGGACTAAGGCGATCGCTGTTGGGTAATCTAGCTAAGGATGTTGATCTGATCAATCAATGGTCGACACCTGTAGTTAGTATAGATATTCCTTCTGGGTTAGATACTGATACAGGGGCCGTATTGGGAACGGCAATTAAAGCCACTCATAGTTTATGTTTGGGGTTATGGAAACCAGTCTACTTTCAAGATCAAGCCTTAGCTTATACCGGTCGAGTACACCGAATTGACTTTGGTATTACTTTGCGGGATGTTTATTCAGTTATCTCCCAACCTCTTCCTTGCCAAATTTTAACCCAAACCCTAGCACTAGGGTTTTTACCTTTGCCTCGTCCCCAACTGACTCATAAATATCAACAGGGCCATTTATTGATCATAGCTGGTTCTCGGCGTTATTCAGGAGCTAGTATTTTGAGTGGTTTAGGGGCCAAAGCGAGTGGAGTGGGAATGCTATCGGTTGCGGTTCCTGAGTCCCTGAAGCCCTTGTTAATTAGTCAGATTCCTGATGGTTTAGTCATTGATTGTCCTGAAACGGAAAAGGGGGCGCTCGTTGGGTTGCCCCCACTTGCAACAGACTTCGATTCCTATGATATCATCGCTTGCGGTCCAGGGTTGACTCAGGAGGCGACTAAGATTGTTACTGAAGTGTTAGAAGCTCGATGTCCCGTTATTTTAGACGCTGATGGGCTCAATATCTTGGCTAAGTTGGGAACGATTTCCACCTTATCGCAACGTAAAGGTATGACGATTTTAACCCCTCATTTAGGAGAGTTTAAGCGTTTGTTTCCTGAGATTGTTCACCCCCAGAAAGATCGTCTCAGTGCAGCAAAAAGGGCTGCTGAGGAAAGCGGAGCCATTATTTTATTAAAAGGAGCCAGAACCGTTATTGCCCACCCTCAAGGCAAAATTTGGCTGATTCCTGAGAGTACCCCGGCTTTAGCTAGAGGGGGGAGTGGTGATGTATTAACGGGTTTGATGGGAGGATTATTAGCGCAAACGGTGATTAACAACTCGTCTCTGGATAATATAGTGGCAACGGCAGCTTGGTGGCACGCTCAAGCTGGAATTTTAGCAGCAAAAGAGCGCACTGAGTTGGGAGTTGATGCCGTTACTCTTTGTCAATATCTTCCTTTCGTTCTATCTTAATGATTGAAATTATCTGACTTCATCCATCGCTGCTTTAAATTTAGGTAAAGCTTGGCTAATCATGTCATCATTTGCGGTTAAAGAAAGGCGAATATATCCTGGTATTTCTTGGGGGGTTCCAGGGAAGACAAACAGTTGATATTTTTGAGCCAATAATTCAGCAAAAGCACAGTCATCTTTTAGAGGGGTTTTTACTAATAAAAAGAAAGTTCCTTCGGGGATATTAACTTCATAGCCCATATTCTGTAATTCTCTGACCATAAGATCACGTTTTGCTTGCAATTTATCTACTTTGAGGTCTAACTTTTCTAAGTCTTCTAGGGCATATTGCATTAATGCACTGGGAAAACACCATCCAAAACCTAGAGTTTGTAAATAACCCATTAATCGTTTAATTTCTTGACGCTCAGGCATGGTTTCAGGTAAAGCAATATAACCAATTCTTTGTCCTGGAGCCATCCAGGTTTTACTATAGCCATAAACGAGGAAAGAATAGGGATAAAATTGTGTAGGAGTTGGGCAATTCTTATTATCAAATACAATACGGCTAAAGGTTTCGTCAGAAATTAAATAAATAGGTTTTCCGTACTTATAAGATGCTTCAGTTAAGATATTACTTAATTGAATTAAGGTGTTCTCAGAAAATATTTTACCTGTGGGGTTATGAGGTGTATTAATTAAAATTACACGGGTTTTTGGGGTAATAGAATTGGCTATTTTTTCTAAATCTAAATCAAAGGTTTTTGGTTTAACTGGAATACCAATTGTTTGCGCACCTACGGATTGCACCATCTTACGATAACCTAACCAAGGAGGAAGATTAATAATGACTTCCTCTCCTTCTTCTACCAGAAGTTTTAGACACATTGCTAAACCGACGACTGTTCCATTGGTCATTAAAATATCATCGGGTAAAATAGAAATATTACGATGTTTTTTGAGGGCTTGGGTAACAACTTCTCTAGTTTTTGGTAAACTTTCTTTGTATCCATACCACCCTAATTCACGAGGAATAGTATGTTTTTGTATGGCTTCTACAAATCCAGGTAGAGGCATTTCATGGGAGTCTCCTAAGGTAAAATCAAGACTATTAGGATCATTTTTATGACTTAGATAAGTCACATTTTTATAAAATTCTCCAATGGGAGTAGTAGATTGTATTATTGTTAGTATATTTGAGGCAATTTTATGGGAAAGAGAATTTTTTTGTGGTTTCATTGTAACTTTACTAAGTGATTGAAGTGATTGAATTATTGAGAGAAAGTCAATACAATTGATTATGGTTAATCATAATTAATTTTTAGTTCATCTAAATTCCAGAAAAATCCTCCTACAGCAGAAAAATTCACATTCTCTATGGTATCACGGGCGGCTTGTAATGAGAGTCCATTAACTAAGTAAAAAAAGGGTAATTGCTCAACGACAATTTGTTGAAATTCTCCATAAATTTGTTTACGTCTTGTTTCATTAAATTCTTGAGATCCTTGAATAAAAAGTTTGTCAATGGTTAATTCCCAATCAGATACTTTCCATCCCTTAATATTAGTTTCTTTGGGTTGTGGTCCTTGGTTAAATTGATGAAAAGATCCTCTACTATTCCACATAGGAAATAACTGATTCGGCTCCACTTCCCCCCCTGAAAATGCCCCAACATAACAATCCCAATCTCGACTTACTAATAACTTTTTGAGCACAAGATTAAAATTGAGAATTTGTAAGTCAGTTTGAATGCCAATATGGCTTAAATCTTCCTTAATTTGAATGGCTGTATCAATTCTAGATTTATCTTCAGATTTAACAAGAATAAGGAATTTTACTTGATTACCATTATCGTCTAACAATTGTTGTTTTTGATTATAATAAAAACCTTCATTAATGAGAATTTCTTGTGCTTTTTTGGGATTATAGTTATAGGTTTTTAAGCCTTCTTGAGGTGAAAGATAATAGGGACTATGAATTGATAAAGGAGAGTGTTGAATCTCTCCTAATCCCCGATAAATATTATTATTCATGCGCTCTCGATTAATACTATAAGCAATAGCTTTTCGGAAGGATAAATTATTAAACCAACGAGATTTAATGGGATCAACAAATGGCTTTCCGTCTCCATTACTTGCTTGATTTAAGTTAAATCCCATCAATTGAACACCTGAGTTTACTCCTCCATTATAAATGGTATATTTACCTTTTTTTTCTTCCCTTTTTAGTAATGCAAAAGAGTTAGGCGTAACGGAAATATTGTCTAATTCTCCTGAGCGAAATCTAATTAATTGATTATCTGTTGATTCAATAATTTCCAAAACTAAACGTTCAATATAGGGTTGTTGATTATTCTCTTTATCTTTACGCCAATAGTAAGGATTTTTCTCTAAAATAATTCTCTGAGTAGGAGTATAACTTGACAAGCGATAAGGACCATTGCTGATAATATATTTTGGATTTGTTTTGGTTCCCCACATGGTTGAAAATTTCAAGTTTCCCTGACTATCTTGACTTTTTATAGACTCTTCTAAAGCATGACGTGGCAAAATAGGTAATTCTCCAATGGCTGTTAATAACGGGTAAAAAGGTTGAGATACACTAAATCTAACTTGTTGGTTATTTACTTTTTCAACTAATGGAAATTTTTTAGTATTTCCTATCCGTAAAATGTCTTTATAAACTGTTGGTAGTTCTTGATTAAGATAGATATTGTTGTAAGTAAATACAACATCATCCACAGTTAAAGGTTCACCATCAGACCATTTTAAATGATCTCTTAAAGTGAAGATAATACTGAGATTATCTGCAGAGATTTGCCAATTTTTAGCTAATACTGGTTCTAATTTACCTGTTACACCATTTTGAGTTAATAAACCCTGATAAATAAACTGAAAAATACTATAAGGGTTACGATTAATGGCAAAATTAAAGGTACTAGGATCATTAGGAATTGCCAGCACTAATTGAGATTTTTGTGTTTTTGCGTTAAACTCTTGGACAGCTAATCCTGTTACTATTAAGATCGTGGTAAACAATAAAGCTAGAAATAGCTTCCATGATCGCCCTTTAAACATTTTAGTTAATTAATTACAGTGAAGTTAACGTCTTTATCTGCCCATACCTTAGCAAAAATAATTCGTGAACGCCAAGTTTCTTGTGAGGCAGTAGTAAAAGCTTATCTTGAGCGCATCTCTCGCTATAATCCTCAATTAAATGCCATTGTTACCCTCGATAAAGAACAAGTTTATCAACAAGCAAAAAAAGCTGATCGTGCATTAGCAAAAGGAGAATGTTTAGGTTCTTTACATGGAGTTCCTATTACTATTAAAGATAGTTTAGAAACCAAAGGATTGAAAACAACTTGTAGTTATGAACCTTTAGCTAACTATATTCCTAAAAAAGATGCGAAGGTTGTGGCAAAATTAAAAGCGGCTGGGGCAATTATTTTGGGTAAAACAAATACTCCAAAACTAACAAGAGATTTTCAAACCAATAGTCCTTTATTTGGTCGTGCGAATAACCCTTGGAATTTAGATTATACACCAGGAGGAAGTACAGGAGGAGGAGCAGCAGCTATCGCTGCTCAATTATCAGTTTTTGACATAGGAAGTGACTTGGGAGGCTCTCTTCGAGTTCCGGCTCATTTTTGTGGTATTTATACTCTTAAACCAACAGAAAAGAGAGTTTCAACTTATGGTCATATTCCTGAGTTACCGGGTAATCCCCTAACGATTAAACATTGTCAAAATGTAGGACCTTTAGGCAGATCAGTTGAAGATTTAATGTTATGTTTTTCTGTCATAGAAGAAAAGAATAATCAAAAATTAAATAAAAAAATAGACTCATTTTATAGTTTAGATTATTATCATTTTATCTGGTCTTATGGTTTCGGAAATATTCCTTGTTCTTCAGAAACTAAAATAGCTCTTAAAACAGTTATCAAAGCTTTATCTGCGCTCCATTGTAATCCAGAATATAAGGAGCTTTTTCCAATAAATATGGATGAAGTTTGGGATGTTTATAAAATTATTTTAACCTATGAATTTAATGAATCACCTCCAGAATGTGAACATAGAAAATATATCATTGCTCTTGAAAAACGTCAACTAATTATGAATCAATTAGCCCTATTTTTTGAGAAGGCTGATGTTTGGTTAACTCCAGTTGTTCCTATGACTGCTTTTCCTCATTGTCCTTTTGGGAGTGATGTAGAGATAGAAGGAAAAAGTTATGCTTATCTTAAAGCAATTGGTGCTTATACAAGCTTATTTAATTTAACGGGTTATCCTGTGGTTGTTATCCCATTAACTTTATCTTCTAAGGGATTACCTATTGGTATCCAATTAGTAGGAAACTATGGTAAAGATGAAAAGCTTTTAAACATTGCCAACCAAATTAGTAAAATTATTAAGCCTTTACCTTGTCCTCTGAAAAATTGAAAATCAATGATAAATATAGAATTTATGTTTCTTTAAATACTGCTACATATACGACTATTATTACTAATATTCTGCCGACAAAAATTATACTTTATTTTATAAATAATATGCTACAATTTAGTTGTGATAATAGCACTCAAAATCAAATTTATATCGTTAGTAATGAATAATAACTTTTTAGAAAAAGTAGAAGCTTATTTAAAGGAATATGTTGTTCCCCATGCTTCAGAAATAGATCAATTTTCTGATGCTTTAAAAATAGCTTTACAAGGATTAATGCAACATTCCTTGAATTCTGTTAGAATCCCTAAATCTTGGGGAGGATTAGAATTAGATGCTGAAACCTTTTATCTGTTTCAACAATTACTATCTCAATATTCTGGAGCATTGGCTTTTTTACAACTGCAACATCAAGGTGCTATTAGGGATATTATTAACAGCCAAAATGAAGAATTAAAAGAAAAATATATTAGCCACGTTATTAATGATAAACAGTTAATTGGTCAAGGTTTTTCTCAGTTACGACGTAAGGGAAAACCAATGATTGTAGCGACTCCTGTAGAAGGAGGTTATCAAATAAATGGTCATGTTCCCTGGATTACTGGATACGATTTTTTTGATGTGTTTATATTAGGGGCTAATCTTGAAAACGGTCAAGAAATTAGAGGAATTGTTTCCTTTAATTCAACCAATAAACTTCAGTTAAGCGATCCCATGAAACTAGGAGCAATGTCATCAACAAATACCGTAACTGCAACATTTGAAAAGTATTTTTTGCCCGCAGAAAATGTGGTATCCATTGCTCAAATTGGAGCAATTCATCAAAATGATAAAAAAGTTGTTCTTTATCCTAGTTTTTTAATATTAGGGTGTGCAAAAGCAGGACTTGATATTGTTAAAGGTGTTGCCGATAAGAAACAACTTGATTTTATTGATGAAGCTTATCAACATCTCCATGAAGAATTAATTATTTGTCAGACTAAAGTTATGAAAAGTATAAAGATTAAGCAGTGTTCTTTTGAAGATCATTTACAACTAAGAGTGTGGGCAATTAATCTAGCGCAAAGATGTACAAAGGCTGCCGTAACCGTTTCCAGTGGGGCTGCTAATTATTATCATCATCCAGCACAACGGGTATACAAAGAAGCTTTAGTTTTTAGTGTTTTTGCTCAAACTACTGATATTATGAAGGCTAGTTTAGAACAGTTAGTATACAATTAATGGATAATTATTTATTCTTCATTATCAATTAGTAAGTGACCAGTTTTGAGATAAAAAATACAACCATCAACTGTTTGAAAACGACTTTTATGGTCATAAATTTATCATAAGGTACGCTTAAAGTTGATATATTTCTCTAATTTTCTGTTCCCAGTCATCATGGCTATTTATCATCTTAACATAGGCAAGTTCTTCCTCATTGAAATCTTCATAATTCTCTTGTTGTTGTTGTAGTAAACTGGCCGTTGCATCGGAAATATCTCCTATTCTTTGAGAAAGGCGATCGCTTAAAAGTTTTAGGGGAGCATAACAAGATAAAATGGTGAGGGGAATTTTATCAATTTGAGCTATTTTTATCAGAGGTTCACGCCAAATATGACGATCAAATTTGGCATCTAAAATAACAGTAAATCCTTGTTTGGCTACCATTTTGCCCAATTCAATTAGATTAGAATAGGTTTTCTCATTCATTGCGGTAGTATAAAGAGCATCGTTTCCTGTTTGATTTAAGGGAATATTAGCTAGATGTTTACGCAAAGCATCAGAACGAATTAAAATAGCATTAATGTGTTGAGCAAGATACTTTGCAATGGTCGTTTTTCCTGAACCTGATAACCCTGACATTAGAATAATTTTGCCCTGATTTTTTTGAGTATATTGCCAAGCTAAATGATAATAATTTTTGGCATCTTGGATGGCTTTATTATGGTCTTTTTCCGTAATATTGGGGTCATCTAATAATATAGACATTACTTTGGCACGAACATAGGCTTGACGGGAAAGATAGAGGGGTAATACTTGTAGTCCATGCCAATCTCCTGTATTTTCTAGATAAGTATTTAGGAAAATATTACTTAAGTCTTGTCGTTTTCTTGCCTCTAAGTCCATAACTGTAAAAGCTATGTCAAACATAACATCAACGTAGCGAAATTCTTCGTTAAATTCAATACGATCAAAAAGTTGAATTTTATTATTCCAGAGGCAAATGTTTTTGAGATGTAAGTCTCCATGACACTCTCTAATTTTATCTTCTTTTTGTCTTTTTTTAAAATGTTCTTGTTTCAGTTTGAAATAGTTATCTGTGAATGCTTTCGTCTCATTATATTGCTGTTTTGTTTGAGCAATATTAATATATTTTTCTGTTCTTTCATAGTTCTCATCAATAGATTGTTTGATAACTTCTATGTTGCCAAAACTCCGAATATAATCATTGCTTCGAGTTTTTTTATGAAAATCAGATACAATTTTTCCCAATGCTTCTAAATGATATTTTTCTAGTTTTCCTGCTTGAAATAGATTAATAAATAAACCATCTTGCGGAAATTGATTCATCTTGAGAACATAGTCAATAATTTTACCTTCTTTTCCTATTTTTATTTGGTTATTATTGATAGTTATTGCTAGGACTTCTAGGTAAAGATCGGGAGCTATTTTTTGATTCATTACCAACTCTTGATTTAAAAAATATTGACGCTTTTCAAGGTTTGAATAGTCTAAAAAACCAAAATCAACAGGCTTTTTTATTTTATAAGCATAGTCTCCTGTGAGAAAAATTACAGATATATGAGTTTGAATAACTTTGATTGGAGTTTGCACAGAATGTGGATAAATATTGGGATTTTGTAGCTCTTTGATAAGTTTTGAAATATCCATAATTAAAAAATTTAACGTTTATAAAACTCTAATAAAATCAGCAAACTTAAATTCTTGAAGTTGTTTCAATTGATGAGAAACTTCTCCAAAAATCATCAATAATTGATTTAAAGTTCGATTAACAATTTCTAAAGCAATAGCATCTCCAGAATGGCCACCAATACAGATTTGATTGTCCACAACATTACTAATAAGAAGGGTGCTACCCAAATTAGGATGAACTAAATCACAAAATAACTCATACAAGTTTTGAATTGATTTGTCTTGCTCAATCCATTTTTTTAAACAAGTAATCACATTCACTTGGGAATTTTTAAGAATATTTCCTGACTTAAGGTTATCTAACTCATCAAAATAATCTGCCAAAAAATCTCCCCAATCAAATCTATTTCCAATAAGATGTTTTTCTAACCAAGGGATTATTGTTTCGACTTCTTCTGGGGTTACTTTTCCATCTTCTAAAGCAATTTCTACTAGAGGAAACATTTTACTGGTGACATAATATCTTAAAATTGCTGTATGTTCAATTAAAGAACGACCAATTAATCCATATAATAAATAATTTTCTTCATTCAACGCTTGAATTAAAGACTTACATAACAAATAATACTTGTTAAAATAAACAGTTAAAATAGCTTCTAAATAATGATCATATAAATCATAACTATCTTTTTTGAGAGGATGCCACATCAAATTTTTTTGGCTTTTTTCGTGTAGAAACTCTGTAATTTCTTCAAACTTTTCCAATTGATTAATTAAATTAGGGTTGATTTTTTGACGAATTTTGGAAGTGAATTTAATCATGATTTTTCGATTGATGATAGATGCTGAATAAGGATGCGATCGCAAACAAATAAAGTCCCACTTCCCACACAGAAAGGAATAGTAATTAAATTAATAAAAGGAATACTGATCAACAATAAACAAATTACAGCAAAACCTGCACTTGCCGGAAATGTTTTCATCACCAGATTTATTTTTTTCCTAAATTTAAGTCTCCTTCTTTCTAAAGGAGAATCGAAAAAATCTAAACAAATAATTGTTCCTGTAATAATTAACCCTCCAATCGTAGAAATAATAGCACCAATCACTGGAATAAAGCTAAACAAAAAAATGAAAAGGCCAAAGCTTATCATTAAAACTATTTTTTTAATTTCAAATAAAATAGCACGCCAAATATCTCTAACAAATCCTACTTCTATAATTTCTATCTTTTCTGTTGTAATCTTTTCAATTTCTTCTGAAAGATTTCCATACCAAGGTGCTGCTAAAATAACACCAAATTGAACTAATATAAAACCAGTAAAAAACAACAAAAATAAACTTAAAAATAATCTAATTAACCAACCCAAAAAAATCACTAAATAATCTAAACTATTTAACCAACTAGGAAGATCAGCTAAAAAAATATCAAGACGATTAATCATGATTTGGGTTAATTCTTGGGTAACTTCTCCTCCCAACAAAAATAAACCTATATAGAGAAAAAATCCCAGCAATATATTAACAAGAATAGGAAAAATAATATAAGATAAAAGACCAGGATTCGACTTCAAGACTGCCAATAATCGGAAAGGATAACTCATTCCAGAAAGAAATCCAAAGCCTGTGAGAATGTGTAGCATGATAATGGTTGATTTCAGGGAATCTATTGTGATCATATCACGATTAAAATCTTAAATTTTTCGTTATATTAAGTAGAGTTAATCACGATTGACATAATTAGGATGATGAAAGTTAAGTCACTAGCAACCTTTGCTACCCTTGTAACCAGTGCATTCTTTAGCCCTTTTGGTATTAACCCAGCAACACAAGCCAAAAGCATTGGGACAAACTTTGTCTGTGAAAACTGGCAAGGAGTTCCCACAACCTTTGCTAAAATGCCAGATCAAACAATGGTTCCCGTTTTGATCTGGCAGTCGGACTATTTTAGTTATTCTGGATACGATCCTAGCACTCGTTGTCAATTAGTTTCTAACCGCTTCCAATATTTCTACAACGCTGGGCAATTAAACTACATTACCACCGGACGCATGAACAGAATGCCAGTGGTTTGTGTCAGCTATAAAAACGGTGGGGGATGTAACGGGTTATTATTCACCCTAAAACCAGGAGTCAACCCCGGCCAAACTCTGCAAAAATTGATGGCAGTAAGGGTACGCTCCACTGGTCCATTAAACGAAACCACAGGAAGAGTTTACGTAAATTTTGACGACTATCTCAAGCAAGCTAAAACATCGAATCGTGATAAACTGGTGGGCGATCGCTAATTTTGCCCCCTATGAGTCATCTAGTTAGTCGATATTTTATCCCCATAGTGGCGACAATGGTAATGATCAACACTGTCCCCACTTCCCCTCTTATGGCCTTCTCCGCGACTCAAATTAGTCGTATGGCGAAAAAAATAACCGTATTAGTCGAAGGGCCAGGAAGCAATGGAACAGGAGTTATCATTGATAAACGGGGTAAAACCTATCGTTTCTTAACCGCCGGTCATGTGGTAGCTGATATTAACCCAGGAGAAGAAGCATATGTCTTAACCTCTGATCAACAACGACATTTAATCAATACCAGCCAGATTAAAATCATTTCAGGGGTTGATTTGGCTGTTGTTGAATTTGAAAGCAATCGCCTCTATAGTACCGCTCAAATGGGAAAAGCAGAAAACTTAGTGGAAGGGATGACTGTCTATGTCGCAGGTTTTCCCCTCCCCACCACCGCCATTAATGCTTCCCTCTACACTTTTGTTCCTGGGAAAATTACTGCCACTGCTTCCCAAAGATTACGGGATGGTTATGGGCTAGTTTATACCAATGATACCCTTCCCGGCATGAGTGGGGGACCAGTATTCAACGAAAAAGGGCAAGTTATTGCCATTCATGGTCGCGCCGACACCACCCAAACCCAAAGAACAGGATACGATAATATCTATGTTAAAACTGGGTTAAATCTCGGTGTGCCCTTAACTGCCAACTTATTAGCCAAAGTCAGAACTCCCTCGGCTACCACAACAACCAGTTCCCCCCCTCCATCACCAGCCATTATTATCGATCCTGTAGATACTCCCAGAAATCCCCTTGAGAGTTCTTTGATATCTCAAACCACAGGGGTTGATTATACTGCTTTGCAAAACCTCTTAAAAGGAAAAAAATGGGAAAAAGCCGACCAAATGACCTACGATTTAATGGTGATGGCAGGAGATAAAGATAACTCTGGCTTTATTACTAGCACAGAATTAGAATACATTGCTTGCGAAGACTTACAAACCATTGATCGTCTCTGGGTAGAATACTCTCAAGGCAAATTTGGTTTAAGTATACAACAACGAATTTATCAAAGTTTAGGTAATACTCAAGACGTTGATGTTAACAAGTATCGTCAATTTTCTCAACAAGTTGGCTGGATTAAAGGAGGGACTTTCAATGATCCAGACTATTACTTATACGACGATCTTAACTTTTCCCTGAATGCACCAATCGGTCATTTACCTCGTTGGAGTTGGGGTTTAAATATTGCCGTTGTCTATAGTCGAATGTCTTATTTAGCTCCTAGACTTTCTGAGTGCCAACTTTAACTGTGTAAACTCCTTCTTTCTTAAACGAGACAATGATGGTTTTATACTGCTGACGTGAATTAATTGTCTACAAATTTCCTTATATGGAACTAAGGTTTGAGCAAAGAATTAGCCCTTTCGAGTAGTTCTTTATTGGTTTCTACTCGCCAGAGATAAACTGTCCCATCAAAGGAAGTAGTGACGAGACAACCTCCTTCAATTTTAGAGTTGAGTATTTGACTTAAACATTGATTATTAGGACTAAAAGCAACACTAAAAACAGGTCCAGCGTCGCTCGTAAATTGAGCTAATTTCTCTCCTGTTTTTACATCCCATAAACGAGCAGTGCCATCCCAAGAACCTGTGGCTAAATATTTACCATCATGACTAAAACTAACACTGAGAATACTCTGTCGATGAGCTTGCCATTTTCTAATTAGCTGCTCTTGATCATTCCAAAGACTAATATACCCGTCTTTTGAGCTAATTGCTAACATTTTTTCTTTGGGATTAAAGGCCATACTCGTGGCTTGGGGATAGTCTAATTTTTTGGGTTTGGTTTGGTCTGGATTGGTCAAAATTTCTTGAGTATTCCAAATCAAAACACCATTTTTAAAAAAAACAGTTGCTAAGTATTGACCATCATAACTAAAACTAAGATCAGTTAAGTCTTCGGAAGTTTTTTCATCTGGCAATTTTTTGAATTTATCATTAGTTTTTTCATCTGGCAATTTTTTGAATTCATCATTGTAGACTCTTATTTCTCCATAACTAGATCCCGAAACCCAATAGAACTGTTTTGGGTTAAAACTAACTCGATAAAATTGATCGCTATACTCTTCTGGGACATCTAGGAGTCGGGTTTGATCTTCAAGATTCCAGATCCGCATCATACCATCAGCAGCACCAGTCAAAAGCAATTCACTATCAGGATCAAAACCGACACTGGTAACAGGTCCATCATGAGTAAAAAGAGCTAATTGTTCTCCTTTTAAATTCCATAAACGGGCAGTTTCATCAGCCGCTCCTGTAGCTATATATCGTCCATCAGGGCTAAATTGAACTTTATAAACACTGCTAACATGGCCCTGTAATTCCGGTAATTTTTTCCAAGTTAAATCCCATCGGTGTAACTTTCCATCGGCTGCTGTTACCCATAAATAATTCCCCATATATTTAAGTTGAGTTGCTCCTTTTTTATGGCCTGGAAATCGTTCTAAACTTTTGCCTTGAAGATCCCACAGACGCACCGTCTTATCTTCTGAAGCGGTAGCAAGCTGTTGACCATTCGGGCTAAAGATAATAGCATTTATCTTATTTTGATGCCCTTCTAATTGGATAATTTTCTGTTGTTTTCGCCATTGCCAAACCTGCCCCAGTCCATCACTCAGGGCTACAGCTAATAACTTGTCATTAGGGCTAAATGAAAGATCCTCAATGGCACTATCAACCCTAAATTGACTTAGGGACTTCCCTTGGTTATCAGTAATAGTCACTTGCCCTTGATTGGTTCCTACTCCTAAATATTGACCATCCTCACTAAAACTGAGAGCTATAGCCGATCCATCTACCTTAAACTCCCTATATTTTTCTATTCTTGTTCCGTTATTATCCTGAATGCGCCATAAACTAATTTTTCCATTCACAGAAGCCGTAGCTAGGGTTTGACCGTCAGCACTAAAGCTGACACGATTTACCCAGCTATCATGGGCTAAGGTTTCAACATAATAATTCTTTTCAAGATCCCAAATGCGAACGGTTGTCCTCCAAGCAGCGATCGCTAATTTTTTGCCATTGGGACTAAAACTGAGATCCATAATTTTGTCACCGTAGGGGGTAGGGCGTATCTCTAATTGTTTAAAATCCTCTTCAATATTATAAAGTTGAACGATTCCTTGTTGCGATCCCATAGCTAAGATTTTTTGCTCAGGACTTACTGCGAAGGTGCTTAAACCAGATTGAGAGTCAATGGTTATCCTTTTTTCCCGAACGTAATTAGTGGCCTGTCTGATGGTATCAAAGATGTCATTAGAAAGGTTATCAGGGAGTTTTGCCACAGGAAGGAACCATGAGATCCGTTTTGTCCAATTGTTACTAAAATGACGCTGTGCTTTTAAACTATCTTCAAGAGCATCTAAGGCTTGTCCTGATTCCAAGTCTGCCTTAGATGAAGCGATTAAGGTTTCAATTTCGTCAATATGGGCATTTCTAAGTTGGATTAGGGTAATAGTAGTTGAAAAAGCTAAGATGACTCCGGCAATCACTGCCCCTAAAGTAATGCGTCGAGCCTGTCGTAATTTTTGCTGACGCTGTAATTCTTTTTGATGGTTGAGGCGATCTCGTACTTGTTGACTTTGTTCAATAAACTTTCGTTGTAATTTGGTTAATTTGGGTTCTTTTTGATTGATGTCAGCTTCTTCTAACCAAGTTTGAGCAATCACTAATTCATTGCCCCGTAGTAAATAATCCTCATGACGCTCATTTTGCTCCCATTCTAAGGCTCTGCCTGACCATTTTGTGTGACAATTAACATGAGCCCTATCAGTCTCTAAAACCCTTACTAATTCATTAAATTTGCTCATAAAATTGGCTTTATTTCTGGAAAAATAAATAGTTTCTTGACCTTCAATTGTTATTTTTTCCTCTTTTGTAAAACAGTAAAAAACTATAATAATTCGTTTATTAATTATTTGGGCATGATTGATTTCTTTCTGACGCTCTTTAAGGTTTTTAGAATCAGGAGAAATAAGTAAAATAAAATTATTACATCGGTTAATAATCTGCTCTATTTCTAAGTTATTATTGGTATCTTTTTCTGATTTTAGAGATTCAAAATAAGAAAGCTTACCCTGAATCTCTAAAGCATCATTTAAGTGATTTGCAAAATCGACATCACAATCAGCATATGAAATAAAAACATCAAAATAACTACTTTGAGGTTTTTTTGAGCTAGTGAGAATATAATCCTTTTGTAAGGAAGTGGGTCCATAATGCGCTCTTTTATTGGCTATTTCTAACCAAATCATGGCTTGTTTTAAATTCTTCTCTCTTAACAGAAGAGTGGGATATTTATTTTGTTTTTCCCACTGTATAGCTTTTACTAATAAAATTTTATGCTGCCAATAATAATCGCGATCTTCTAACAAAATACTAAGCAATTGATCACTGGTTTCTTTGTATTTTTTTTCATCCTTATATTCAGAAAAATTAATGATTTCTGTTGTATAATTAAGGGAAGAAATTTCATTGAAACCTATGTTTTTTAGGCGTACAATTAAAATTCTTTTTTTTAAAAGAAAAGCATATTTTAATTCTTGCTGATATAATTTTTTCTTTGACATATTATCTGGGGTATCCCCAGAAAAAATATAAATAAAATTATCAGACTTTTCGATCCTTAATGATGTTTTGTAGTGCAACTTATCTGAGGCTGTTTTATCAGTTGCTGTTGTCCAGACAGTATAACCATTTCGCATCAAGGTATGAAATAGTTTTTCTACAAAAACGTGATCATCATCGAGATAACTAATAAAGACTTTAGCCATATTCTGATTGGCATTTTTTTCACTCTCACAAATAAATTTGCAATGCAGAAATGTTGGTTCACAGGGAGGTTGTTGATTAAAAAAATTTCTCTGTAACCACTTATTAGCATCGATCCTTTCTTGTCCAATGAGTAAGTATTGAGATTGTTTTTTATGGGTTTGCCATTGCATAGCTTGATTAAGTAATTTAGTATGTTGATAAACATACTCCTCATCTCTATGAAACACATCTACTAAAGAGGTAAGAGATGCTTCAAAATTATCTATTTCTTCCCTAAAATAAATCCAGTTTACTTTACCAATCTCAGGAATCATCTGGGTGAAACTAGAATGTTTTCCTTGGGAACAATATTGTTGCCAATCTTGGTCTGTCTCCATAGGATTACGTTGTTGCCAAGTCTGTTGATTAATTTCTTCGACGTGCAGCAAAGGTAAAATACGTTTATTATATTGAACAGCATAATCAACTTCCTCCTTACAATAGGGAGAATGAATCGCATGAGGAGAGATAATGAAGAGAAAATTTTGAGATTTCGCAATTCCTTGTTTGATTTCTTCAGGAAAATCAACCCCAAAGGGAATATCATTTTGATCCAGCCAAACACGATACCCTTGAGACTCTAATCTTTGATGAAGTTTGATAGCAAAGTCTTTACTATCGGCTCTTCCATAGGATATGAACGCATCAAAAAAGTCTTGGTTCATTGACTCTATCTCTCTCAATTGTTTACTGTCGTCAATTGTTTGATTTTAATACCTTGAAAATAAAAATTCTACTATGGTTATTACGTCAGATTTCTTTTCCCTTGTTCATTTCCAGTATAATCGTTACTGGATTAATCTTTGGTCTTCGTTATGCAGGTTTATTACAGTCTAGTGAATTATGGGCATTAGATAACTTTTTTCTTTTACGAGCATTTATTGTTCCAGAAAAGCCTGATCCACGTTTAGTAATTATTACCATCGATGAAAAAGATGTTGAATATCAAAAATCTCTGGGTTGGAAACTTAATGGTTCATTATCTGATGATGCTTTACTTAAAGTTTTACAAAAACTGAATCAGTATGAAGCAAAAACAATTGGTATTGATATTTATCGAGATATTAAAACCGAAAATGAGCAATTACTAAAATTATTTCAACAACAAAATAATCTCTATATGGTATGTAAGGTTGGGTTTCCTGAAGCCAACCTTCTCGGAATTAGACCTCCGGATGGATTAAAAGCAGAAAATATAGGATTTAGTGATATAGTTCTTGATCAGTCTGATGTGGTTCGTCGTCAATTAATTAATATAACTCCTCCTATTTCTTCTTTATGTCAAGCCAAGTATTCTTTTAATTTTTTGCTTTTTGCTCATTATATTTTTTCTCTAAACCAAGAAATTTCATACGGACTAATTTTTGAAGAGATAGGCATTAAAATCACGAGAAGTACAACCAATTCGTCAGAAAAAGCTACTTTTAACCCAGTGTTTTTCGAGTATCTTTCATCTCATAGCAGTGGCTATCAAGGAATTGATGCTGGAGGCCATCAAATTTTACTCAATTATCGTTCCCTAAAATCTCCAGAAGAAATTGCTTTTAAAATTCCTCTTCGGTCATTGTTAAAAGGCCAAGTTCAGAGCACAAATTTAAAAGATCGTTTAGTTTTGATGGGTATTACTATTCCTGAAAAAGATGAATTAAAAACTCCTTATGATAACGGTTCTAAATCAATAACTTATGGGGTTTTTGTTCAAGCTCAGATGATTAGCCAAATGCTAAGTGCTGTGTTAGATAATCGCCCTATACTTTGGTTTTGGTCAGGATGGCAAGAGTTTCTCTGGATTTGGCTATGGTCTGCTATTCCTAGTTTTTTTGTGGGCAAAAAATGGCAAATTATTAGTATCCTGGGAATTACTTGTTTATCAATAGTGATTAATTTTTATCTCTTTCTTTATGGGGGTTGGCTACCTTTAATTCCTGTTCTTCTTTCCTTAATGATAATGATGATTAATGCCTTCATCTATCACAAATTTTTCCGTAACCACTCTCAAGACTATTTATTGGCACACTGGCAAAAGTGGCAAAGCTTTATCAAACAGAGAATATTGGGGGTTGATGAAAATTTGGATAAATTAGATAATAATGGGTAATGTGGTCGGACATCAATATAACGGCTCTGTGTTGAGAAGTATTACGAAAGTAAAAATTCTTTCGTGTTGCTTGTTGTTCCTTAGCGTTTTTCTAATCTCACACTTAACCTTCATTGTGTTCGAGAACTTGGTCTAGAGGATTAGTATAGCTAATCAGGAAATTATCATCTCATGAAAAAAAATATTCTGATCACCCTAAGTTTAACAAGCATTTTTTTTCCAGTTGCCCATTTAAACGCCCAACTCGTGGCAACCCCTGAAAACTCTAACTGGATCTTAGCTCAATTTGACAACCCCACCACCCCAAGCCGTCCAGACGGACCTGGGGGACAGGGAGCCGGAAGATTATATGAACCACCACCAAACATATCAGGATTACCCGAAGGTCAAGGAATAGCGATCCCCCCCCGTCAAAGTTGCCCTGATGATTTTTTAACCCTTCAAGCAATTGTTCCCCCAGACAGTCGAGGTTTTACTGCTAAATCTAAACCTCAATTTTGGGTTTATATACCGTCACCTGCAACTAATAGAAAAGCAACATTTATCCTCAATAAGGTGGAAGGGGATGAACAAGTTGAGAAATTTGAAGTTTCTTTACCTAGTCAAGATGGCATCATCTCTATCCAACCTAAAAAACAGCTAATTTCTAACACAATGTATCGTTGGTATTTACGTTTACCCTGTTCTGATGCTGTGGAAATTGCGGTTGAAGGAATTGTTCAACGAGTTGATAACCCTAATTTTGAGATTAACAAACGTTGGTATGATCTTTTGTCTGATAATATTCCCCAAAATCCCCCTCCTAACTCAGAATGGTCAGACCAAACATGGCAAGATTGGAGGGTTAATTTCTTCACAAGCATTGGATTAGAAAACCTTGCTGATAAACCTATTATTAATTAAGAAATCAAGATTACAGGCAGGAACTCAAGTATAATGGTTAGCAAGACTGGGGTGTATGCTACGATGGACAGGGCATACCCCCTGCTTTTGACTCCCTTTAACGATCTATAAGCTACCTGTTTCTATCAATCTCTCCAAGGCTATTGGGTATTATGGCATTAGCAGAAAAGAACAAGAACAACACAGTAATTAATTGGTTTGGTATCTTCAAGATTGAGTATATTTTGGGATTTTAGAAGAGAACTTGTTTAATGAATGGCTTTTTTTGTCCAAATGTATCCGACAAGATAGCCATGATTTATCATTGTTTTTATGCGATCGCTAATTATGAAAATCCTTAAAAATTGGCAAACTAAAAACTAATGATCACAATCAAGCTAAATCTTTAAATTTCTGATAATTGAGGAAATCAACCATTTAAAGCTCGTAAAAATCGCTCCATACTTGAAAAAATTCCT
>JAAUYJ010049418.1_pt1 | contig 24263 bp, 19 predicted proteins | sample 7278031 | NCBI WGS metagenome assembly JAAUYJ01 (sample SAMN14350222, study PRJNA611818) | marine sediment metagenome | isolation source: surface marine sediment (1.8m) | place: French Polynesia: Moorea | collected 2018-08 | reverse complement strand
GCATGACGCTCGTCGCTGCCCTCCACGCCCTGACACGCCTGCGCCCGCGCTGCGGGCTCGGCGCCTTCGCGATCGTATTCTGCCTGCTGATCGCCTGCGCGGCCGCCGCCAGGATCTCGTCGTGGCTCTGCGCCACGGCGGCGGCAGCGCAGGCGATCAGCAGGCAGAATACGATCGCGAAGGCGCCGAGCCCGCAGCGCGGGCGCAGGCGTGTCAGGGCGTGGAGGGCAGCGACGAGCGTCATGCGGGTTGCGGGAATTGGGTTGCGGACGGCAACCAGCAAACACGTCCCGCCCGCGTTTTTCAATCGCTTCGCACGCGCCCTGCCGCGGTCTCGGCGGGTCCCGGCCTTCGCCGGCAAGGCCGGCCGGGGGCGCCGCGCGGCGCCCCCAGGACCGCGTCAGTGCCATTCGATGCCGGTCGCATCCCCGGCGATGGTCGTGCCCGCCGTGCCTTCGACGATCGCCTTCAGATCCTTGAGCGCGCCGATCGCGGCGGCCTTGCCGGTCTCGCGCGCGAACAGGCACGCCGCCTCGACCTTCGGCCCCATGGAGCCGGCCGGGAACTCGTAGTCCACCATGGCGCCGGGGGCGGCTCGCTTGAAGGCCTTGGACTCAGGCTTGCCGTAGTCGACATAGACCGCGTCGGCGTCGGTCGCCATGATGTAGAGATCGGCCTCGAGCTGACGGGCCACGAGCTCGCTCGCCAGGTCCTTGTCGATCACCGCCTCGATGCCGTGCAGCTTACGGTTCTCGTCGTAGACCGTCGGGATGCCGCCGCCACCGGCGCAGATGATGACGGTGCCCATCTCGAGCAGCCATTTCACCGGCCGCAGCTGGAACATGTGCTTCGGGATCGGCGACGGCACGACGCGCCGCCACTTGTCGCCGTCCTGCTTCACCGACCAGCCCTTCTCGGCGGCCAGGCGATCGATATCCTCCTTCTCGTAGACCGGACCGATGAACTTGGTCGGGTTCTGAAAGGCCGGATCCTTGGCATCGACCTCGATCATGGTGAGGATGGTCGCGAAGGGCACCTCGTAGGGCAGGATGTTGCCGAGCTCCTGCTCGATCATGTAGCCGATCTGGCCTTCGGTCTGGGCCCCGAGCACGTCCAGCGGATAGGCCTCCTCCGGTTTGTAGGCGGCCCCCTGAAGCGCCAGGAGGCCGACCTGCGGGCCGTTGCCGTGGGTGATGACGAGCTCGTTGCCCTCGTAGATCTCGGCCAGGGCCTCGGCCGCAGTCTTGACGTTGGCCCGCTGGTTCTCCGCGGTCATGGCTTCGCCGCGCCGGAGCAGCGCGTTCCCGCCGAGCGCGACGACAATACGCATGCCTTTTTCTCCCCCTATATCATGGCGACCAAGACGGCCTTGATCGTGTGCATGCGGTTTTCCGCCTGCTCGAACTGAAGGCCGGCGGGCGATTCGAAGACCTCGTCGGTGAGCTCCATCTCGGCGATCCCGAATTTCTCGTACATCTCCTCGCCGACCTTGGTCTCGCGGTTGTGGAAGGCCGGCAGGCAGTGCATGAACTTGACGCCCTTGTTCCCGGCGGCCGCCATCAAATCGCTGTTGACCTGATAGGGCTTCAAGAGCTTGATGCGCTCCTCCCAGACCTCCGCCGGCTCGCCCATCGAGACCCAGACGTCGGTGTGGATGAAGTCGACCCCGTTGACCGCCTCTTGCGGATCCTCGGTCACCGTCAGGCGCGCGCCGTATTGCTCGGCCAGCTTCTTCGCCCGGTCCAGATACTCGTCGCTCGGCCAGTTCGCCTTCGGCGCGGCAAGGCGCACGTCCATGCCGTAAATGCAGCCAACGATCATCAGGGAGTGGCCCATGTTGCTGCGGGCATCGCCGACGAAGGCGTAAGAGATGTCGTGCAGCGGCTTGTCGCAGTGTTCGCGCATGGTCAGCACGTCGGCCAGCATCTGCGTTGGGTGGAACTCGTCGGTCAGGCCGTTGAACACCGGCACGCCGGCGTATTGGGCGAGCTCTTCGACGATGTCCTGGCCGAAGCCGCGATATTCGATCGCGTCGTACATGCGGCCCAGGACCCGCGCCGTGTCCTTCATAGACTCCTTGTGGCCGATCTGCGAGCCCGAGGGACCCAGGTAGGTGACGCCGGCGCCCTGGTCCATCGCAGCCACCTCGAAAGCGCACATGGTCCGGGTCGAGGTCTTCTCGAAGATCAGGCAAATGTTCTTGCCCTTGAGGTGCTGTTGCTCGGTCCCGGCATACTTGGCCCGCTTCAGGTCCCTGGACAGATCGAGCAGATAGCGCATCTCGCGCTGATCGAAGTCGGCGACCTTGAGAAAGCTGCGTCCTTTGAGATTGAAAGCCATCTTCCTTGTCCTCCCGTGTGTAACTTCGTGTCGATGTAATATCTGCTCAATCGGCCGGGTCGCGCAGGATCGGACAGGTCATGCAGTGGCCGCCGCCGCGCCCACGGCCAAGCTCGTTGCCCTGAATGGTCACGACTTCGATGCCCGCCTTGCGCAGCTGCGTATTGGTGTAAACGTTGCGCTCGTAGGCCACGACCACGCCGGGTTCCAGGGCCACGACATTGTTGCCGTCATCCCACTGCTCGCGCTCCTTCTCGTAGGCGTCGCCGCCGGTGGTGACGGTGCGCAGCTTCTTGATGCCGAGTGCGCTGGCCGTGACGTCGACTAGGTGATCCTTCTCCTCCGTCACCTCGACCTCCCCCTCCTTCTTGCCCGGTCGCAGGCTGAAGCAGCGGATCTCGTCGACCACGTCGGGGAACATGTTGACCAGGTCGCGGTCGCAGAGCGTGAAGACCGTATCCAGGTGCATGGCCGCGCGGGATTTCGGCATCAGGCAGGCGATTACACGCTCGGCCCCGCCGCCGGCAAAGAGATTGCGCGCGAGCTGTCCCACGCCCTGCGGCGTGGTGCGCTCGCCCATGCCGACCAGGACCGACTTGTTGCCGATCGGCATGATGTCGCCGCCCTCGAGGTGAGCCTTGCCCGTTTCCTTGTCGATGTCCTCGCCGAACCAGTATTGGAAGTCATCGTCCTTGAACATGGGGTGGAATCGGTAAATCGCCGCCATGTTCAGCGTCTCCAGGCGCCGCGCCGGCCAGTACATGGGATGGAGCGAGACGCCGCCGTAGATCCAGGCGCTGGGGTCGCGCGTGAAGAGCTGATTGGGCAGCGGCGGAATGATGAAGTCCTGCGGCTCCATGGTCTTGAGCATCATGCTGCGCTCGCTCTGGAAGGGCAGCTCCGCCTTGTTCATGCCGCCGATCATGTGATTGGAGAGTTGCTGCGCGTCCATGTCCATGAGCGCCGCGTGCAGATCTTCCGCGAGGCCGATACCGACGTTATTAGGCGTAATCTTGCGGTCGAGGAGCCACTTGCGCGCCTCCTTATCGCGCAGCACCTGTTCGAGCAGCTCGCGTACGAAGTAGACTTCGATGCCGCGATGGCGCATCTCGTCGGCAAAGGCCAAATGCTCGATGCGGCCCGCCTTGACCCAGATCACGTCATCGAACAGCAGCTCCTGGCAATTGGCAGGCGTCAGGCGGCTGAGCGCCAAGCCGGGCCGATGCAAGATGACCTTGCGCAGCTTGCCGACTTCCGAATGAACTCCATAAGCGGTCATCGTCGTTCCTCCCTATGAAACGGCTCCGGCGGCATCGCCTGTGCCGCCCATTTCAGCAGCTATAGCAGCGCAACCAGCCTCTTCGAGACTAGAGCATCCGCGTTTCATTTCGACGACTCGTAGAAGTACCAGTAACCCGCCATCAAACGATCCCCATCGCACCGAGGCTGATCGTCCCCATGATCAGGATGGTCAAGATCAGCAGCAGCGGCAGCATGAACTTGAGCCAGCGTTCGTAGGGCACCCGGCCGATCGCCAGGCCGCCCATCACCACGGCGAAGGTCGGGTTGATCAGATTGACCAGACCGCTGGCCGACTGGAATGCCGTGACCACGAGGTCGCGGCTGACCCCCGCGAAATCGGCCAGCGGCGCCATGATCGGCATAGTCAGGACAGCCAAGCCCGAGGACGAAGGCACCAGGAACGAGAGCGCGACCTGCAGCCAGTACATGACATTGATGAAGGCGATGCTGGAAAGGCCGGTGACCGCGCCCTCGGCTGCGAAAAGCACCGTGTCGGTGATCTTGCCGGCGTCCATCACCACCACGATGCCGCGGGCGATGCCGATGACGAGTGCGACGCCAAGCAGGTCGCGCGCGCCATCCACAAATGTGTTGGTGAAGTCCTCCTCGGTCATGCGCGTCTCGCTGAAGCGGGCGATGATGCCGACGAGGATAGAGGCGACGATGAAGAGTGCCGACATCCTAGCCATCCACCAGCCCTCGACCGAGACGCCGTAGATCATTACGGCGAAGGCAGCGACGAAGATGAACAGGATCAGCGATCGCGCAAAAGTCAGCTCGATCACTTGCGAGGTGTCCCGCCCCTTGAGGAAATGCTCTTCGTTCGATTCCTTCATATCGGCGACGATCGAGCGAGACGGATCCTGCTTGACGCGCTCCGCGTAGCGCATGACGAAGGCGACGCATATCAGCCAGCCAACCACCAGAATGACGGTGCGCAGAATGATCCCCTCGGTGAAGCTGACCCCTGCGGCGTTCGAGGCGATCACGGTGGCGAAGGGGTTAATGGTCGAGCCGAGCGTGCCCATGCCGGCGCCGATCATGATGATCGCTACGCCTGTCGCCGAATCGTAGCCGGCGATGATCATCACCGGGATGATCAGCATGTAGAAGGCCAGGGACTCCTCCGCCATGCCGTATATCGTGCCGCCCGCGGCGAAGAGCGCCATGAGGATCGGGATCATCCATTTCTCCCGGCCCTCGAGTCTCTTCATGGCACCGCCGATGCCGGCATCGATCGCTCCCGTTTTGGTGACAACGCCCAGGAAGCCGCCGATGATGATCACGAAGAGCGCAACGTCGATCGCGCTGGCCTCGTAACTGTCCGGATCGTAGAAGCCGGCGATCGGCGCCAGGAACCACTCCACCGGCCCTTGCGGATTCGACTCGACCTGCTTGTAGGTGCCTGGGATCGGCACCTCCTTGCCAAGCGCATCGTTCTGCTCCCGGTCGTACTCGCCGGCTGGCACGATGTAGGTCGCGATGCCAACGACGATGATGAGACCGAACAGGATGGTGTAAGCGCTGGGAAGCTTGAACTTACTCATGGCGTTTGAGACCCCCCCTTGCCCCCCGTCCAACGGAGAGCCAAAGACTTCGATTCGCTGAGCATGCGTGCGGCAAGAGCCTCGCCCTCGTCCCCAAGCTCATTCGGGCAGGCTGTTGATCGTAAAGAGCGCCATCACCGCCTTGCCCGGTCTGCCGAAGTACTTCGAGTAGATCGGGATGACAGCGCTGGAGCGATACAGCCGGCTGAGGCTGCGGTCGACCAGGAGGCGGAAGTCCTCGTCTTCTTTCTGAAACGCCAGAGCGTAGGGTTCATAAGTGAAGAAGCGTTCGGCGACCTCGAAATCGGCTGGTTTGCCGTGTTCTGACAAGGCCCCGATGAGCAGGGCACGGTCCCCGAAAAAGGCATCCAACTCGCCCTTGCGCACGGCCTCCAGCCCTTCCTCGTAAGTGCCCAGACTCACCATCGAGGCATTGGTCGCAAGCTGCGTCAGGCTTCCCTTGAGCCATTCCTCCGCCGTTGTGCCCGAGTGGACGCCGAAAGTGCGATCCTCGAAGGCCTGGAGCAGTCTGGCGCGAGGCGGCACGGCGGCCGTCCGGCCGGAGAGCACCTCTTGCAGGAACCGCGGGGCGTCGGACCTGAGCACCGCGCTCACCCCCGTGACGAAGGTTGGCACTGAGAAGGAGACCGTTTCACGGCGCGACAGTGTCGCTGTGGTCGAGCCACAAAGGATGTCTATCTTGCCCTCGGCAATCGCCTGGAAGCGATCATCGGCGGTCACCGCAACGAACTCGACGGCCAGCTGTTCCAGTCCAAGATGGGCCTTCAGATCGACTGCCACCTCCCGGCAGAGATCCACCGTATAGCCGGTCGCCTCCCCTGCCTCGTTCTTGAACGAGAAGGGCCGAGCGTCCTCGCGGACTCCGATTTTGAAGGTCTTGGTCTCGGCGATCCGTTCGAGAATAGCCGCTTCTGCCAACCCCGGTTGGCCGAGGACGAACAGGGTGAGCAGGGCCGGGAGCACAAGGCCCCGCATGAGTGACTTCATTGACTGCACCATGACCTCTTTCCTCGAACCCGTTTCGGCGCTCGTCCCAGGACATCCCCTAAGCTGTGAGCCTTCGAGCATCCGCATTTGCCATTCCGTGACAGAATTCGTAGAAGCCCTAAAGCACACCTTGACCCAGATCAGGCCGTTAGCAGCCCTCCTTGCAGTCCGGATCATCGTTCATTCTGAGCACCCGAACCAAGGTCGCCCCCGGCTCGCGCAGCGGGTCGGTGCTGAGCGACAAGACACGACCTGCGAAAGGCGCTGTGTACTCTTTCAGCACGTCGCCGAAGGCATTCATTTGGACCGCGACCTTCTGTCCTGATTCGACAGCCTCGCCCAGACTCACGAGCACATCCGTGAAGCCGCCGACCTCGGCACGGACTGTTGTGTATTCGTTGCCCACGAAGGTCTCGACGCTGGTCTTGACGATGTCGCCATCCTTCATTCCCAAATGGATCATCAGATTTCCGATGCCGTGCACGGCCCGTTCGATATAGGCGGACTGCCACACCTTTGGGCTGCCGATCTCATAGGTCACGGCTGGAATGCCGGCTTCGACGAAGGAGGTCTCGACCGTGCCCTTGGCGCCCTTGTCGATCTTGATCATGTCCGGCTGCAACAGCTCGGCCATCTCCCGGACCTGCGGGTTGCGGTAGTCGGCGAACACGAACATGGGATACTCGGTGCCACGGGTCTGGGTGTGCAGGTCGACTACCTGATCGACGTTCCCTTGGTAGAGCCGGTTCCAGACCTTGCCGGCGAGTCGCTTGGCCGCGTTCCCGGAGTTCTCGTCGCCCGGCATGATCCGGTTAAGGTCCTCGGTGTAGCCGCCGTCGTTGCTCAGGTGGTAATAGCGGCTGTTGTTGATCATGCCGGAGATGTTTACCCCCGGCGTGCCGATCACCGCGCCGCGCAGCTTGGTCGGCTCGAGGTCGGCCATGACCCTTTGGACCACGCGGATGCCGTTGAGCTCGTCGCCGTGCACGGCGGCATTGAGCAGCAGCCGCGGCCCGTCGCTGACCCCTTTGGCCACCATGACCGGCACGTAGATGCTCTGCCCGACGCTGAGGTCGCCGGCCCGAAAATAAAAGCGATGCTGGCCGGGGGGCAGGTCCGAGAGATCCAGCCGTTCGATCACGGGCACGCCATCCAGCCGGTCGCCGTTGTAGGCGGTCTGCGCCTGCGATGACCCCGTCGAAAAGACGCTCAGAGCTAAGGCGATCGACGCCGCGACAGCGGCTTTCCACGCTTGGCCGACGCGTCCTTCGGCCCTCATTCCACGATCTCGTGGCATGCTGTCCTTCCCTCCCCGAGCCCGAGCCCCACCCTTCGCCGGCCAGGCCTCCGTTCCGGGCAGGCGACGATCGTATGTGGGGCGCATCGGGCCGTGTTTTTGTTGCGGTACTGTGACGAAGAGTTGAAATGACAGCTTAGCGCGCACCCCAATTCCACCTCAACCGCCTATCAGCGACCCGAACGCGGGCAGGCATCGGCCTCCCGCTCCAGCCGGTTGGCGAGACAGGCTTCGGCGCGGACCAGGATCCCTTCCCATTGTGCCGAGGCTTCGTGACACTTTAATGACTGTCTTCCTGCCGACGAGGCCGCAGGTCAGACGGCGACACTCATCGGCAAAGCCGGAACACTTGACGGCGCCGGCCAACCCAGTTCGATTTGACATCGAACGTTAGTCGCAAGACTGGGGAGGGCCGCCCCGGATCAGTCGTCGGTCCCGGCCGCGATCCCGGGACCGGCCACGCCGCGCCCGCCCTGCGCCTGCTCGTGGCGCATCCAAAGGTAGACCGGCAGCCCCAGCAGCAGCAGCATGAAGCCGTAGAACACCGTCTCGGCGCCCGAGCCGAAGACGGCCCAAACGGAATAGACGAAGGCCAGGGTGCCGATGATTGCCGCGCCGAGCATGCGTTCGCCGCTGAAGGCCTGGGGGTCCGAGAAGTAGATCAGGAACTCGGCAATGGCGCAGAAGGCATAAGGCATCAAGGTCGTGAGCGTGGCCAGCAAGATGATGAACTCGAAGACGTCGACCAGGTTGCCGGAGCCGGAGTAGCGGAGCATCAGCAGCAGGGTCATCAGGCCGCTGGAGACGATGATTCCGAAGGCCGGGACGCCCGAGGCACTCATGGTGGCGAAACGGGTCGGGAACAGCCTGTCGCGCGCGGCGGCCATTGGGACCTGCCCCTGGAGCAGGGTGAAGCCGTTCATGGTGCCGAAGCAGGAGACGATCGCGCCGAGGCCGACGGCGTAGTAGGCCCAAGTCCCGAACATCATCTCCGCACCGACCGCGAAGGGAGCCGGCGAGGCCGACAGCGTGTCGCGCGGCACGGCGCCGAGCAGGGCGGTCATGCTGAGGATGTAGACGATGGCGGCGAAGAGGGTGCCGGCCACCGTGGCGCGCGGGATCGTCTTTTTCGGGTTGTCGACGTCGCCCGCCGGCACGGTCGCGGACTCCAGGCCTAGGAAAGACCAGAGGGTCAAGGCCGCGATCACGGAAAGGGCGGAGAAAGTCGGAGTCTCGCTGGGATTGACCGGCACGAAGTTGCCGGGCTCGAGCCAGAACAGGCCGATCGTCCCGATCGCCAGGAGCGGCAACATCTTGAGGATCGTGGTCACGAGCTGAACCAAACCCGCCTCTTTGACGCCTCGACAGTTGACCAGGGTGACGAGCCAAACGCTGCCGATCGCCGTTAGGCCGGCCAGCATTTGGCTTTCCGCCAGGACCGGGAAGAAAACCGTCAGGTAGCTGACGAAGGCGACGGCGACGGCGGCGTTGCCGGCCCAGATCGCGATCCAGTAGCCCCACGCGATCCAGAAGGCGGCGAAGTCGCCGTAGCCGGCCCGGGTGTAGGCATAGGGCCCGCCCGCCTTTGGGACCAACCGGGCCAGACGCGCGAAGACCAATGCCAGGCAGATCGCGCCCAAAGCGGTCGCGGCCCACCCGATGATCGAGAGTGAGCCGTACCTGGCGAGCGAGGCCGGCAAAAGGAAGATGCCCGAGCCGACCATGTTGCCGATCACCAGCGCCGTGCAGGTCCAGATCCCCAGCGTGCGCCGCGTCGCCCTCTGCGGTTCACCCACGCTCGATCACCTCTTCGAATCCATTCCGGAGCCGGCACGAACGCTTAATCGATGATGTGGTAGCCGCCGTCGATGTAGATGGTCCCGCCGGTCACCAGCCTGGCGGCATCGGTCACCAGATGGGCGGCGGCGATCCCGACGTCCTCGATGCCCGCCAGACTGCGGGTCGGGGCCTTTTCCGCGGCCCGGTTCAGCATCTCGTCGAAATCGGGGATGCCCGAGGCGGCGCGGGTCTTGAGCGGTCCCGGCGAGATCGCGATCACGCGGATGCCTTTGGGCCCGAGCTCGGCCGCCATGTAGCGCGATGTCGCCTCGAGGGCGGCCTTGACCGGTCCCATGAGGCCGTAGTTCTCGACCACCTTTTCCGCGCCGTAGTAGCTCATCGTCAAGAGCGCGCCGCCCTCCTTCATGAGCGGCTCTGCCAACCGGGCCATGCGGATGAAGGAGTGACAGGACACGTCCATCGCCAACAGGAATCCTTCGAGCGAGCAATCGACCACGCGGCCGTGCAGATCCTCCTTCTTCGAGAAGGCCATGGAGTGAAGCAGGAAATCGAGCCTTCCCCAGTGCCGCTCGATCTCCTCGAAGACCGCCTCGAGCTGACCTTCGGTGCACACATCGAGAGGCATGAAGATCGGCGCCTCAAGCTCCTCGGCCAAGGGGGCGACGTGGGGCTTCGCCTTGTCGTTCAAGTAGGTCACCGCCAGATCGGCGCCAAGATATCGGAAGGCCTTGGCGCAGCCGTAGGCGATCGACTCGTCGTTGGCGATGCCGGTCACCAAGCCTCGCTTGCCTTCCAGATTCTGGTCCTTCGGATTGAACATGATGTCTTTCACCGCTCCTAAGATCCTGGTCCACAAGGCGACGGAATTCCGCCGAGCGCCGGCCCAAAATCAGTCGACTCTCGAATAGGCGATTTCCTCCGCAGCGGCCGCTTGGGCCGGACGATCCCGCCGGCCATCGCCGCCATTTCTCGACTCGAAGCCATGCTGGGACGAATACCCGCCAAAGATGACGCGCAATCGTTTTGGCGAGTCGCCACGTCACGACCCGGGCCCCCCGGTGGGCGCCCGTCCGCTACCACGCTTCTCGGTTTGGATCTAGTCGCCGAGCGCTTCCGCGCAAGCGCTATCGGCCGGTCAATTCCTGGTCAAGCCGTAGGCGACCAGTGTCGCCGTCGCGATGCCACCGGCCGCCAGCACGCCGATGAGCGCGTAGTTGGTCGAGTCGCTCTCTTCCGCAGGGTTGTTTTGGTCTGCATTCAGGGTGGCGAGCCCATCGAGCTTCAACACGTCGAGCCCCACCAGGTTGAGCGAATCGACCCCCGAGCCGTTCAGCTTGAGATCGAAGATCGGCGGCGGGGTCACCAAGTCGGTATTGCGGTACTGAAGATGCGTGTCGATCGGGTTGCGCTCGACCCGCACCCCGAAATGGCTTGCCGGCTGCTCGGCCTTTGAGGACGGCGAACCACCGAGCGGTAGGTTGAAATAGAGCAGGAACGCCGTCTCGCGCTCCCCGGCCTGCGCGGGCGCGAGCCCCGAAAACACACTGGACAGCAGGAACGACGCCGCGATAAGCGCCGAGATCGCTGGTTTCATGATGACCCCCCGGTTCATGGCTGCCACTCTAAGGGATTCCTGAGCGCACTCAAGGCCGAATTGCGGGCCGGGCCAGAAGCCCGTGCGCCTCGATCACGGGCTTGCTGCCGCCCGGCGCGCCTCGGCGACGAGCGACAGCCCTCTCAGCAAGCGCTCCGAAATGCGGCCCGTCGGCGCCCAATTGTGGTCGATTTCGAAGCGGCAGACGGCTTTCACCGTGCGCGGCCCGGGCACGCCGTCTGCCGGTCCGACCTCGTAGCCGAGATCCGCCAAGAGCTGCTGCGCCCGCTGGACGGACTCCGAATCGGGGGGCTTCTCAGAAGTGTCGCTAGGGTCCTTCGAGAGCCGCGCCAGGGCGATCGAAACGCAATGGGACGACGGGTCGGCCGGCGCTGCGAGAGCGGGCGCCGTCGCCAGGGTCTCGGCCATGGCCGCGCGCGGGTTCGGCCGCTCATCCTTGGCGCCGGTTTCAGCGTTGCCGTCGGCCAAGTAGGAGACGCCCGGCAGCGCATCGGGTCCGGCTTCGGTTTCCAGGAACTCAGGGGTGTCCAGGAGCTCAGGGTTTTCCGGGAGCTCAGGGGTTTCCAGGAGCTCAGGGATTTCCAGGAGCTCAGGCTCCAGAGGCTCGTCGGCAATTCGCGGGCCTCCGGCTTCGCCAGTCAGCCGCTGCAGGTTCAGCAGCGCCAGGCTCCGTGCGGTCCCCGCGGGCAGGTTCTCCAGCGCAAGTTCCAGGAGCTCGCGCGCCCGCGCCGGATCGCGCCGGACCCCGAGCCCATTGGCGTGCAGGATCGCCAGGTCGTTCTGCGCCAGACCGTGCCCCTGGGCGGCCGCCCTGGCATACCATCGCGCCGCCTCGGGCCAGTCGCGCGTCACGCCGCGGCCATCGGCATACAGCCTGGCCAGGGCCGTCTGAGCCTCGGCGAGATCCTGCTCCGCGGCGCGCCGGTAAAGCTGCGCCGCGGCCGCGTAGTCCCGTTCGTCACCTTCACCGAACTCTTTGATGAAGCCTAGAAGGTATTGAGCCGAGGGATCGTTTTCAGCGCTCGCCAGGCGGAGCTGCTCGACGGCCGCCGCCATGTCACCCGCCTCGAGAGCTGACAAAGCCCCCCTATAGTCGGCCATCGACGGACCGGTCAGGGCGAGGACGAGCGTGAGCGACCAGGAGACTGCAGAACCGAACTTGCCTGCTCCGAGGACTTGGGAGTTTGACCTGGTCATGACAAGGGAGGCCGCGCGGCTATACCAGACTGAAATCTGGGGCGCAGGAGCCTCTTCCGCAACGACCAAACGCATGGAGCCGCCGTCGCAGTCATGCTCCCGTTAGGTTTGGGGACTCACGTTCCAAGCTTGGTGGCGACTGCACTTCGTCGCTTCACCAATCGCTCACGTACGGCATCTCGCCGAATCCGTACCAACGGTCACGGACCGACTCGTAATTCTGTCGGGGATCGTAAACGTCGACGTTCAGAGCCAGCGTTCTGGCGGTCAAGAGGCCCATCGCCCGCAAGACGAGCAGCCTGGCAACGACTTCGTCGCGCTGGGCGCCCGCGAGGTTCGAGTTGGCGTTGACCACCTCCTGCAGCGCATTGAGGATATCGATCACCAGGCGCACACCGACTTCGGCCTCTGCACGTGTCCCTTCTAGGGCGACTTCGGTCAGTTCGACCTCCCGGTTGAACTGATCGATTCTGATCTGAGCGGCCTGCCAGGCCTCCCAAGCGTCCTTGGCTTCCGCTTCCGCCGAGCGCCTGGCTTCCTCGATCTCGATGCGACGCTGATTCGCAACCTGCTTGGCTTCACGCACCCGGCTCGAGACCAAGCCTCTCTCGTAGATCGGAAAACGGACTGTTCCGAATACGCGGGCGTCATCGTTGGCGTCGTCTTGCTGCGTCCTCTTTTCGTGTGCCACGGCGCCGCCGACTGAGACTTCCGGCAACAGCTCGCCGAATTGAGAGCGAACGTTCTGGAGCTCAGCGCGCTCAAGCTGGCGGGCTCTAGGAACAATGGGATTGTCTTCGATCGCGACAGCGATCACGTCGTCTAGCGACGCCGGCAACTCGGGAAGCAGCGGGGGATCATCGAGCATCTCGGGGACCGACCCGACGACTTCCTTGTAGAGGGCACGGCTCGTGGCGAGGTTGCTCTGCGCGGTAGCCTGATCCGAAAGACCTCGCGCCAATCGCGACTCGGTTTGCGAGACGTCTGTGATCGTCACTTGTCTCAGTCTGAACCGCTCCTGGGCAGCCGCGACCTGCTCGCGCAGGGCTGCCACATTGCGGTTTTCGAAGCCGAGGATCTTCTGATCGCGCCAAACATCCATATAGGCGGTGGCTGCTTCGATGAGCGTGTCTTGCTCAGAGACGACGAGGTCAGAGCGTGAGGCTTCCACCAGGGCCTCGGCTCGACGGGTATTGGCGACTGTACGCCCGCCACGGAACAAGAACTGACTAACAGCGAACTCAGCTTCGAACTCGCCGAAATTCTCCTTCTTGGCGCCGCCGACACGTTCTCCGCTTCGTTCCTCTCGACCAGCTTCGCCTGTGGTCAGAATTTCCGCCTGAGGGCGCCAATCGGACAGAGCCTGAGGCACGAGCTCATCGGTCGCCCGCACCGAGGCGCGCGCCGCCTGAAGGGTCGGATTGGTCGCGTAAGCTTGTGACAGAGCATCGAGAAGCGAATCGCTCTTCGCCTCGGCCGCGGGCATGGCCGCGATCCCAAGACCCAAGGCTATCAAGACCAGCCTGTTGCTGCAGGGAAGCTTGCCTGCAGTCATGTGACCCCCCTCCGTGATGCCGTTCTTCATGCCCCGTGAAGACACTGGCAGGATGCCCCGTGAAGACACCGACAGAGTTTTACGAGGATTGGTCCTGATGGCAAGGTCAATCTCGCACCCGAATACAATCCCTGGTGACGCTGTGTCTTCACCTGTCCCAGATCGGCAAGAAGCAGCTGCCGGGGACCCGGACCGTCAACCGCCGATTCGTAAGCTAGGATAGCAGAGTTAATGAAAAATGTCAGGATACTAATAGCTTGGTGTCCTTTATCAGCGGAGCAGCAGGCACCGTCAGGCCGCCGCTGTGGCGGCAGAATTCGCTATCCGGCCATCGCCGAGCTGTGGTATTTCTTGGGGTTGTGAGGGCTCGATTCGTTGCCCGGGACCGAGGGCCAAACTCGCGCATTTCGTCCCGAGGCGAAGGCCGCATACGGATCAGCGCCCGACCTGGCTGGGGACACCGGCCCAAGAGAAAACGGCAAAGCCGGCGCTAATCGGGGCGAGCGATGCGACGGCGAGGCCAAAATGCCTCGAAAATCGTCAGCAGAACAGAACGTTAAGGATTGAGGCGGAAGCTTGGACGCAGGCTGAGACCGATGATGCGAGCCCTCGGGGCGTGGGCGCAGAGGCCGCGAGCCCCATAGGGCGGGGGCTTCATCCAGGGTCCCATGCCAGAGACCCCGGCCAGCGCCGCGATCCGGGTACCAAGGTCGATAGTTTGGAGAGAGAGATCCCATGCGACAAAAGGCAATTCTGCTGGCAGTTGCCCTGGCCTTGGTCTGCTCGACGGCCTCGGCCCAAGAGGAAGCCTACAAGCTCGGCAAGGGCGACAAGGTCCAAATCCTCACTTTTGGACACGAGGATTTGACAGGGGAGTTCGAGGTCGATGCCAACGGCTTCGTCAAGTTCCCACTCCTTGGCCGCGCCCGGGCCGAAGGTTTGAGCCTGACGGAGCTGGAAGAGGCACTGAAGGCGCCGCTCGGCGAACGCTTCATCGTCAACCCCAAAATCTCGGCCAACATCCTCGAATACAGCCCTGTCTTTGTGCTCGGTGACGTGGCCGCTCCGGCGATGTATCCCTACGAGCCCGGAATGACCGTGCTTCATGCCGTGGCGCTGGCCGGCGGATACGGCATGAGAGAGCCGATCGACGTCGCCATACAATTGATCGACGCGAAGGAGGGCTTACGGCTCGTCTTCAACCAGTATCGCGCTGCCCAGGCCCAGCGGTCGCGACTCCTGGCGGAGCGCGACAACCTCGACGAAATCACCTTCGCTGTAGATATCGAGGAGAACCGGAACGACCCTTACGTCGCCGACCTCATCAATAGCGAAGTGAGCAGGTTTCAGACCCGGCGGGAAGCGCTCGAAGGCGAAATCGATGTCCTCAACAAGCAAAAGGACCTCTTCAGGCAGGAGATTTCCGCGCTCCAGGGTCAACTTCGCGCCAACCGCAAGCAGGTCGAGCTCACCGAAATCGAGTTGAGAGACCTGCAGGAGCTAAGCGAAAAGGGCTTGGCGAGGCGTCCCCAACTGCTCGTGATCCAGCGCAGCCTCGCAGGTTTCGAAGGCGAGCGCACCCAGCTGGGCGCGTACATCGCCCGGGCCCGGCAACAAATCGCGCGGACCGACCAGGAAATCCTGAACCGAGAGACCGGTTACCGCGATCAAGTGATCACAGAGCTGCGTGAGGTTCAGGTCCTGCTCGAAGACCTACAGCTCCGGCTCAAGACCTCCCGCGAGAGACTGGATCAATTCCGGTTGAGGGGTTCTCACGGCGTATCGGGTCTGCATGAGGAGTTCCGAGACAATTTCGTCATCACCCGAAACCGAGGCCCCGAGCCGGAAGAAATCGCGGCCACGGAAAAGACGAAGATCCTGCCGGGGGATGTTGTCCGCGTACCGTTCCCCGACGCGGAGGATCCCGTCCTGCCGGAGCGGGCCGGCGGCGACACCGGCTCAGTCACCTATGCCTCGGACGGGCGGGTCCGGCTCGCACCGCGAGCTGAATAGACTCGGGCACCGGCTCTTCAAGGGACTTCGGGCTGTAGAGGGCTTTCGAGCGGCTTGCATGGGACAGCGGACGGATGGCAGGTCAAACGCGGGTTCCCGACCTCTCAGGCACCCGATTGTGGATCAAGAGCTAGGGTCGACTGCGGCCACTGTTTGGCAGTTCAGAGGGAGACGGTATTGATCAAGATCCGAGGGCTGACGACATGCGGCCGCGGCCGTATGCCGTGTGAACGGGACCAATGTTCGGCGATCGGAACGGGCGCTTGAGCAGCGAAGGCAGACCGGCGCAGCAGCTCCCGGCAGAGCGGTCATTTGCGACAGAAGCCTATGGTAACCTTGGCGTTTTCAGAACGAAGCCTCTTGCAACCTGCGGTTGCTTGGCGGCGGCTTAGGCGTGGGTTAAGACGATTCGTCCGAAATATAGCAATCGCGAGTCGCATCCGATGATCATTTGCGGCGAGGCCCGTACATTGCATCGGCCCCGCCTCGATTAAGGATCCGAGGGCAAGATGGTGACGGCAGAAGAACCGAGGAAGCTGGCTGAGGGTGTCGCGTGGTTCAAACGGCAAATCCCCGATCGGGTGAAGGCCTCGATCGCACCGTTTCGCCGTCAGTTGCTGGAGGCGAGACTCCGCGCGCGGATGATGCGTGGTGGTGAACGGCTCAAGCCAGACTTCCTGATTATTGGCGCGATGAAGGCGGGTACAACCTCGCTCTACGAATATCTGCTTCGCCATCCGCAATTCGTCGAGCCTCTGGTCAAGGAGATCCGGTACTTCGCCTGGGAGGCCGATAAACCACTTGACTGGTATTGGGCGCATTTCGCTGCGATGAGTCAGATCCAGCCCGGACAGGTGACGGGAGAAGCGAGCCCGGGATACATCTTTCATCCGCTTGCACCGGAGAGGGTGGCTAGCGTCCTGCCCGATGCGAAGCTAATCGCGCTCCTGCGCGACCCGATCAGCCGGGCTGTCTCACACTACCACCATGCGCGCCGCCACGGGACCGAAAGCCGTCCGATGGAACAGGCTTTACGATCCAAGAGAAGCTTGACCGTACCGGATCTCGACACGCTACGTGCCGCTACGCATCACAGTGGGATTCACGATTACGTGTCGAGAGGCTTTTATGCCGATCAGCTCAAGCTCTGGTTCGACCGCTTCGACCGAGAACGGGTCCTCGTCTTGTCAGCCGAGGACTTTTTTGCCGATCCCGCCGCCGGTTACGCCAAGGTCTTAGACTTCTTGGATCTCGACCCTTTTCAGTTGAGCGGCATGAGGCCGCACAACGCCGGCAGTTATAGTAGAGACCTCAATCCGGAGCTGATCCGGTTCCTGGCTGACTCCTATTCCGAGCCCAATCGTCGGCTCTACGAACTGCTCGGGACCGACTTTGGCTGGGAAAGAAAACTGGTAGACGTTGCGTGATTTCATCATGACTGCCTTGTCGCATTGGCTTGCAAGCAAGAGACCGCCGACCGGGTCTGACTTGCCACCCGCATCATTGCGGCTTGCACGTTGACGCCAGGCGCTTGGCGCAAGATCGAGCTTTGCCACGTCGAGCGCCCCTGCTGCATGAACCTAGGTGCAATCCTCTGGATCTGAAATGCTAGTTGAGCAACTCAAGTTACCCGAGGTTCTACTTTTGACGCCGAAGAAATTCTCTGACAGCAGAGGGTTCTTCTCAGAGACGTACAATCTGAAGAGGCTCGCCGAGGCCGGTGTCGACCTCGAGTTCGTTCAGGACAATCAGGCCTTTTCTGCGGACCAATGGACGCTGCGCGGGCTGCATTTTCAGGCCCCGCCATTCGCTCAGGACAAGCTGGTGCGTGTGTTGCGAGGCAGTGTACTTGATGTCGCCGTCGACATCAGAGAGGGTTCCCCGACCTACGGACAACATGTCTCCGTCGTGCTCAGCGCCGAGGCATGGAATCAGGTCTTCGTGCCGGTCGGCTTCGCGCACGCCTATCTGACCCTGGAGCCGGACACCGAAGTCTTCTATAAGGTGAGCAATTACTACGCGCCCGACCACGATCATGGGCTCATGTGGAACGATCCGGATCTCGCGATCGACTGGGGGGTGCCGCCCCAAGAGGTGGTTCTGTCGGAGAAAGACAAGAGGCAGCCCTCGTTTCGGGACCTTGAAAGCCCCTTCGAGCTCGATGACCGTCGATGACGGCAGCAAGGCTTGATCGGCCTATCTCACCGGGATTGAGAGGGAAAGGCCAGCCGCGGGCCGGGCGGTCCTGACGGCCGGCAAGAGGACACGCCGGGGTCGTGAAAGAGCAGGTGCCGACGCACCATCGAAGTTACGAAGCAGAGATCCACGGGCCCTGGCCGATCTCAAGACGAATGACGGTTTTAAGCCAGAAGTTTAGGATTTTTAACCATTTTTGGGTTTTATAAGTGCTAATGTCATGTCAGCCGTTATGGGTACAAATTGTCGGACCCCAAGTTAGCCAGGTGACTAATCTTGAAACACTTACTTGTCACCGGAGCGGGCGGTTACATTGGCACGACACTCGTGCCGATGCTGCTGGAAGCGGGCCATTCGGTTCGCGCCCTGGATCGCTTCTTCTTCGGCGCCCACCTGCTTGCGCCCCATCCGAACTTGGAGGTCGTGAAGGAGGACAGCCGCTTCGTCGAGCCCAGGCATCTTCGCGGCATCGACGGGGTCATCGATCTCGTCGCGGTCTCCAACGATCCCAGTGGCGAGCTCTTCGAGAAAGCGACGTGGCAGATCAACTGCGACTCTCGGGTGCGGACAGCGGAGCTCGCCAAGGAAGCGGGTGTGGATTGCTACATTCTGCCGTCTTCTTGCAGCATCTACGGCTTTCAGCCGGCGGACTACATCGCCGACGAATCATCGCCGACCAACCCGCTCACCACCTATGCCAAGGCCAACAAGAAGGCGGAGGATGGCGTCCTCGCCTTGGCCGACGAGAGCTTCAATGTCGTCGCCCTTCGCCAGGCCACCGTCTACGGCTACTCGCCGAGGATGCGCTTCGATCTGGCGATCAACGGCATGACTTTCGGCGCTTGGCACACGGGTAAGCTGCCGACTATGCGCGACGGCACTCAATGGCGCCCGATGTTACACGTCCGCGATGCCGCCAGTGCGCAACTGTTCATGCTCGAAGCCGAGCCCGAAAAGGTGAACGGCCAGATCTTCAACGTCGGCTCGGACGAAAACAATTACCAGATCGCCAAACTCGCGGAGATCGTAGCGGAGACCGTACCTCGCGACGTCGAGATCGAGTGGTATGGGGATCCGGACCAGAGATCCTACCGGGTGTGCTTCGACAAGATCGAGAGCTTGGGTTTTCGGTCGAAATACGGGGCTGCCGACGGTGTTCGTGAGATTTGTGGGGCGCTGGAAGCCGGAAAGGTCGACAAGACGACAGAGACCATCACCCTGGATTGGTACAAGGCGCTGCACAAGTGGTACGACACCATTCGTGAAGTCGAGCTCCATGGTGGTCTTTTGGAACTCCCGGACATACCGGGCCGAGGGTAACCCATTGGACAGCTCAGATTGGGCCTCGGAACGGAGAGGTAAGCATGTCTCAGAGAGCAGCTCCATCGCGAAGCGATGACCCGATCAAGATCGGCGTCGTCGGCACCGGCTTCATATCGCGGAATTTCGCGTACTTCGTGGATGGCAGACACGACTTCGAGATCACCCGCGTACTGACGCGTCGTCAGATCGACACCTGCAACGACCATCCGTTGGGCGCTGCCATGACGAACTCGGTCGACGAGCTGCTCGATCACGCAGACGTCGTCTTCGAATGCACCGGTGATCCGATCTACGCCACGGAAGTCGTCGATGCGACCTGCCGGGCCGGCCTGCCCTGCGTGACGATGAACACGGAGTTCCACGTAACTGCTGGATCCTATTTCGTCGATAAGGGGCTGATCTCCGAGGCCGAGGGCGATCAGCCGGGCTGCCAAGCTTCGCTTCGGGAAGAGGCTGTGGAGCTGGGGTTTCGCCCCCTCGTGTACGGTAACCTGAAGGGGTTTCAAAACCTCACGCCGACCCCGGAGGAAATGGCCTATTGGTCGGAGCGTCAGGGAACCAGCATTGCCATGACGACATCCTTCACCGATGGCACCAAGATCCAATTCGAGCAGGCGCTGGTGGCAAACGGATGCGGTGCCACCTTCGCCGTACCCGGCATGGTGGGCATCGAAACCGAAGACATTGCCGCAGGTGCTCAGGAACTGGCCGCGCGCGCCAGCGTTCTGGAAACGCCGATCAGCGACTACCTTCTGTCTCTCAAACTGCCGCACGGCGTCTTCGTCGTCGGAGAACACGATGAGCGTCAACGACCAGCGCTAAAGTACAACAAGCTTGGCGAGGGCCCCTACTACGTCCTCCTGAGGCCCAATATCTTCGTTCATCTGGAGATCCTGAAGACGGTCAGGCGGGTGGTCGTCGAGAGGCGAGGCTTTCTGGACAACTCGAAACTGCCCCGCATCAGCGTGTCGACGGTGGCAAAGCAAAGCCTGGAGCCCGGAACCCGTATCGATAACGGAATCGGCAGTTTCGAAGTGCGGGGCGTCGGGGTCGACATCGTCGGCAACGCTGGGCACCTGCCAATCGGCCTCGCAGCTAACGTCGTGGTGCGGCGTCGGCTTGAGCCGGGAGAAACTTTGTCCTTGGACGACGTCGAGATCGACGACAGCCTGGCCCTCAGGGCCTGGCGCGAAGTCGAGCGCAGTGTACTATCCGCGCGCGAGAGCGGGGTCGGGGAAACGACCGAGGCGCACATGGCGGGCCAGTCAGGATGAGCGCGACGTCAAAGCGCACCGGTACTCCCCGTCGTGTTGATTCCGCAGAACACGGCGTCAAGGCATCTGCCTCCGCTCCCGGACGTCGAGCGGACCAAAGGGTGAGAGGCCTCGTCCGGCGGACCGAGAGGGTTTTGCCCCGCCAGAAGTCGGATTGGACGCGAGACAAACAGCCCCGCGAGGAGCTGCAGCAGGTGGATATCGGGCCATGAAGGGGATAATCCTAGCCGGCGGGTCGAACACGCGTCTCTTCCCGGTCACTCAGGTCGTCAGCAAGCAGCTGTTACCGGTCTACGACAAGCCGATGATCTACTACCCGCTGTCGGTGCTCATGCTCGCCAAGATCCGCGAGGTCCTGATCATATCGACGCCCCGCGATACACGGCTCATTCGAGACTTGCTGGGTGACGGGTCACACCTGGGCCTCCAAATCAGCTACATCGTTCAAGAGAAACCAAGAGGCATCGCCGATGCCTTCGTTCTTGGCCGCGAGTTCATCGCGAATCAGCCCTGCGCACTCATCCTGGGCGACAACATCCTCTACGGCCACAACATCTATCAGGTCCTGAGCTGCGCGCTGGAGCGCAAGCGCGGCGCGACAGTATTCGGGTACGAGGTTCACGATCCGGAGCGCTTCGGTGTCGTAGAGATCGCCGAGGACGGTCGCGCCCTCAGTATCGAGGAAAAACCCCGGAAGCCGAAGTCGGCATGGGCCGTGATCGGGCTCTATTTTTACGATGAGCAAGTCTGCGACATTGCGGCTCGATTGAAGCCATCGGACCGCGGCGAGTTGGAGGTCACCGAAGTCAATAGCGTCTATCTGCAGCAAGGCGAGCTATTCGTCGAGAAGCTCTATCGCGGCTTCGCCTGGCTCGACTGCGGTCATCCCGAAGCGCTGCAGGAAGCCTCTCAGTTCGTTCATACGATGCAGAAGCGACAACGTTATCGGATGGCCTGCGTCGAGGAGATCGCTTGCCGCCTTGGCTATATCGATGCGGCACAACTCAAGCGCATCGGCGAATCGATGAGCAAGAGCGACTATGGCCAATACATCCTTGCGTTGGCCGACGAAAGACTCACCCACAGCGATGCCGAGCCCCCCATGATGCCGGAGGAGGCGAAACTCGGTCCGGTCGGCTAGCCACGGTCGCCAAGGCAGGCGTGTAGCCGCCGCGGCACGTTGCCTTGGACGCCGGTTGCCAATCGACACAATAGGATACGGATCTTCGGCTGCGATCGCCGGCCGGCTGCGATCGTCGCCTTGGGCGTTCCCATGACGCCGATCCCGGCTCGCCATAAAGCGCACAGCGAAGGATTGCATTGTCGCGATGTTGTCTCACGTTGTGGTCGATTTGCGTCCAATGGCGAGGGAAGGTAAAGATATACGGGCGCCCCTCGTAAGCTATATTGTGGTCCAAGGTTCGTATACTGGTAAATTCTGTTAACCATAAGTCGACGCGTGGGCGAGTTAGAACACTAAATTGGCCTTAGTTCGCTGATGTTTGCTTGACGCCCGCATCTAGATGTCGCTATATTGCATCGAAGACCGGAGATGGCCTGATTCGATTCTGCATCATAGAGTGAGTCAATAATCACAACGGCCCGCCCGCCGACCGGAGCGAGACCGAGAATTTGAGGCAAAGTCAGGCGTAGCGGCCCGGTCCATCAGCCTTTTGTCGTCCGGCTGGAGGGAGCGGAACATGAGTGCTCTCGGATTGGGCAAAGCGACACCGCATACGAGCGATGTCGCTCTTGGTGTGATCGAGAGATCGACGAGCCCGCTCTCGACCAACCTCGTGGGCGCGGGCATGCTGTGCCTGCATTTTCTCACCATCGTGATCACCGGCCTGGCCCTCTATTTCGCCTATCTCGGCAGTGGCGAGAACTGGTCCAAGGGCGAACACCTGGGTGCGATCTGCGCTGCCGGCATTCTTACCGTCAGCATCTCGCACTGGTCGGGCGCCTACCACGAAGATCGGGCGCTGACACGCCGTTGGGGCCTTCAGTCCCTGCTCTCCGCGTGGGCGATTGCCGTCGGCCTGCTCCTCGCGTTGGCCTTCGGGCTGAAGATTTCGGACCACTATTCGCGGGTCTGGGCCTTCTCTTGGTTCGCCACCACTTCCGTGCTCTTGGTGGTCACTCAGGTCGTGGCCCACCACTACATCCACCGACTAGCGCGAGACGGTCGCTTCGCAAGCCGAACGGTGATCGTCGGAGCGGGAGAACACGGACTGAAATTGGCCGCTCATCTGCGGGAAAACCTGGATCCTCGGGTCCAATTGCTCGGCTTCATCGACGATCGGACTGAGAGAATTCCCTCGCAGAACGCAGGCTGCACCGTTCTGGGCGATTGCTCACATCTGGTCAGGCTCGTGCAAATGGGCTGTGTAGACCAGGTTTTCATAGCCCTGCCCTGGGGCGCCACTGACCGCGTCCTTGGACTGGTCCGGCGTCTTGCGATGACGCCCGTGAACATCCGACTGGCTCCCGACCTCGTCGGCTTCGAGTTCGCGGGAAGAGGCTACAGCGAAGTTGCGCGGCTTCCGATGCTCAGGGTTTTTGACCGGCCGATCTCAGGCTGGGCCCACTTCGTGAAAGGGCTCGAGGATCGCTTTCTGTCCTCGCTAGCGCTGCTCTTCGTGGCTCCCCTAATGGCCTTGATTGCGATCGCGATCAAACTCGATTCACCAGGTCCGGTGTTCTTTCAGCAGAAGCGCCTTGGTTTCAACAACAAGGAATTCAGCGTTTGGAAGTTCCGCACCATGTACAGCGATGCCGAGGATTGCAACGCTGAAGCTCTGGTCACCCGTGAAGACCCGAGAGTGACACGGGTCGGCCGACTGCTCCGACGCACGAGCCTGGACGAGCTGCCTCAGCTGTTCAATGTCCTGCTGGGTGATATGTCGCTTGTTGGCCCGCGGCCACACGCGCTTGCTGCGAAAGCCGCTGGACGACGTTATGAAGAGGTGGTCGACGCCTATGCGGCCAGACACAGGGTCAAGCCGGGCATTACCGGATGGGCTCAGGTCAACGGCTGGCGCGGCGGCACCGACACGGTTGAACAGATCCAGCGACGTGTCGAGCATGATCTCTACTACATCGACAACTGGTCGATTTGGTTGGACCTCTCAATTCTCTTCCGCACCTGCGTGATCCTCTGGAAAGACGAGAACGCCTACTGAGACGTGCCGGGTTTTTCACGTCGACTCGGACAGCTTCTCAAAGCGGCAATCGGCGTTACGCCCCCGCCTCTAGGCGCGGAGGCCGCTTATCGGTCGTGTCTCGCAGCCCGCCTGACCGGTGCCAAACGGGATCTTCAAGCTTCCCGCAAGACCGCTTTGTAGAACCGATCTATGCCGCTTACCATCCGTTCCACATTGAACTCAGACCTCACCTGCTGTTGCAACTTGTCGGCAAAGCCTGCGCCGCAATCAGGTGAGTCAATTGCCGATTTCATGGCCTTTGCCAGCGCCTTGGCATCACCGGACGGCAGGAGACGATCGGCGTAACGGCCGAAGATCTCCGGTATTCCGCCAACTCCACTCGCCAGCATCGGCATCCTCGCCGCGGCCGCTTCCAAGACGATGTAGGGCTAGGATTCATGCAACGAAGGGAGCACGAGTACGCGACCGAGACGAAAAGCGCTGCGTGCCGGAAACACCGCAGGAGACCATCTCACAGCGCCATCCAAGCCGAGCGCACTGGCGCGCTTCCGGAAAGCCGCCTTGTCGGGCCCGTCACCCACGATCAGGACGCTTATCTTTCGTTCGTGAAGGAGCAAGGCGGCGGCTTCCAG
>JAAUYJ010045612.1_pt1 | contig 24264 bp, 23 predicted proteins | sample 7278031 | NCBI WGS metagenome assembly JAAUYJ01 (sample SAMN14350222, study PRJNA611818) | marine sediment metagenome | isolation source: surface marine sediment (1.8m) | place: French Polynesia: Moorea | collected 2018-08 | reverse complement strand
GATGCTCACATTCCTCTGCCTCAAACTTATTTGAGACGACTATAAAAGGCGATCGCACTAAGGTTGGAGCCAGTTATATACTTGTATTCGTGAGATACGACGGAAATGGTTTTCGTTGTTCGTAATAACGACTAAATTAAAAATTATTGCAGTAGCAGCAATCATTATATCTGCATCACCAATCGGTAGTCCTCTGCTTCTTAAATTGGCATAAATATCGGCGGCTTGAACAATAATTTCATCACTTAGAGGAAGAATAATACTTTTAACACAAAACTCATCAAAAGATTTGAGTTGTTTGATAGCATTTTTAGCTTTTAATCCCCTGATGATTTCATAGCGAGTAATCAGGGAAAAAGTAAATTGACTATGTTGACTTAAATATTCTGTTGCTTTGGGAATTACCAACGGATTTCGGCGCATAATAGCCGAAAGGATATCAGTGTCTAAAATTGCCTTGGGGACTGTCTTCATAGTTTCTAAACTTCAAAAAAGTCATCGCGTTTCAGAGAAATTTCTTCAATTTCATCTATTTGTTGAGAAGATAAGTTTTCATAGACACTCGATGCGAGTTGAAGCATTTCTTCTGGTGTTAATTTGGGGGCTATTTCTACAGATAATTGAACGGTTTGTCCTTCAGGAATATTAGGATGGTTTAAAGGACGAAAAACCCCATTTTCATAGATAGCGTTGATGGTTTGTGACATAGATCCTTGCTTAGTAATTATTCTTCTTCTCTAGTTTAATCACATTCATAGTAAATCAGGCGATGGCTATATTTTGAGAACTGGTACTGTAGCGCAACAGTTGAAACCCTAGCACTAGAGTTATAGTTAGTTGAAGTAAAAATGAGACAAAATAAAGCTCCCCTCTGATTAGCATAGTGAGCAAGATGCTCACATTCCTCTGCCTCAAACTTATTTGAGACGACTATAAAAGGCGATCGCACTAAGGTTTGAGAATTGGTACTGTAGCGCAACAGTTCAAAATAAGATTTTTAAGTTATGGGATAAAAAACGAATCGGGCTACAGCAACAAGAAAGCCACCAACTGCCGTTATTAAGATTCCGATCAATGTCCAGATTTGCGCCTTAGTTGAGCCTTTTAATTCCCTGACATCTTGATTAAGGTTTTTTACCTCTGTTTCAATGGCTGTCAGTTTGACCTTGATCGTTCCTATTTCTTCTGATTGCTTATCAATCCTTTGAGAGAGTTCCTCTGATTGCTTATCAATCTTTTGGGATAATTCCTTATGGTTACTATCTATCTTGTCCTCAATGCGCTTTAAGACTTCTGCCAGGTTATAAGTAACAGTAGCTGGTTCATTCATGAGTTATACTCCTAATAGAATTATTTTTCTGATGTCCCCCTGGCAACCACCAAGGGGATTTCCTTTTATTGTACAAATCCTAGCACTAGAGTTAAACAGGCGATCGCCTAGAATATAATTAGTTAAAGAAACAGGCAAATATTCATGATACAATCACCATCTCAATCTAAGTTAAGGGAATTATATGAAATAGACGATTATCTTTGGATAGAAAAAACGATTAAACTCTTAAAATAAAAAAATTTTAATGAGTTAGATATAGAAAATTTAATCGAGGAATTAGAAGATTTGGGGAGAGAGCGAAAAAACAAAATAGAAAGTTTACTAAGGCAGATCATAATTCATCTTTTGTTGTTAGAATATTGGTCAAAAGAAGACCAATATAATGCCCCTCATTGGCGAGCAGAAACTACTGAATTTAGATTTCAGATAAACGGAATCTTGACAAAAAACTTACAAAAATATTTAGTCAATAGGTTTGAATTAATTTATCAAAATAGTGTTAAATATGATCAAAGAAAAACAGAACTTAATACTTTTCCTCAAAAATGTCCTTATAGTCTGGAACAATTATTAGATGAAGACTGGTTTCCTACAAAATAATAACCTATAACACCGTTATAACTGAAAAAAGGGTTCCAAGACTCGAACTTAAGGGGGAGGTAATTCGCGCATTCGCGCATTCCGATTAACTTTTGCCTTACTCAACTCCAGGAATTTCTTCCCTTAACTGCAAATGCTCTTCAATAATTGAACGATCTCGCCAAACCGATCGCATTTTACCCTGTTGATATAAAGATAACTGATCCCCAATATGAGGAGAATTCGGTTGTGTCGCATTACCATAAACCATTAACGTCTTCGCTTCAATGGGATCAGAAAATTCCACCCCTAGAATAAAACTGTCTCCAAAAGTAACTTGAAACTTCTCATCTCTGGTGGCTTGTATATTCAATACTTGAAAACTCCCTAACCTGCCAGGACCACCTCTTGCGGGTACATCTTTGTCTCCTACTCGCATTCTCACCAATTCACCCCAACTCACATCTAATGACCCATATAACAGTTTAACCTGTGCTGCAATGCCTTCTAAAACCCCAACCGCAGTGTTAACATCTGCTAATCCTCTAGGGGTTTCCAGGGGTTCACTTGGATTCCAGGGTGTGGAGAAAATTCCCTGTGACTCTAAGGTTGTAGCCCATAGTAGAAACAGTATCGCACCTTTACTATCCGGGTTAGTTTGGCGATCCCATTTTTCGAGAACTTCTGCAGCTTCTATTCCGATGGGGTTAGCTAATGCTTTGGTGGTGGAAACAAGAATATCTAAGAGGCGATCGGTAATTAATAATTTTGAGGAGAATTTATTATTAATTACCGTCTCTAAACTGAGTTTTTCTGACTCCGTTAACAGTTTAATTGAACGCTGCGATCGCAAAATATCCGAGACTTTGCCTAAGTTTTCAGGGGCAAAGTAACTGGGAAAATCTTCTGCTTTCAAACTGGGAGGGTTTGTGCTTGTCCAAGGGGGATCATTGGTGTTTTGTAGCCAACCATTTTCAGGATTAACAATACGGGGTAACTCCTCATAAGTATGGTAATCTTCCCATAAGGTTTGCGAGGTATTTCCAGCTATAATCCCGTTCCAATTATCCCAGTTTCCTTGGGAACGAATGGGAATTAAACCATTAAACAGATACATGATTTCTCCTTGTTTATCAGCATATAGAATATTAAATAGAGGGATTTGTAATTGTTTTAAACTGGTTTCAAACTCCGTCAAATTTTGAGCTTTACCCATATTCCATAATTGTTCTAAAGATTTAGAACGATCTAAGCCTACCACTTTTAAGGCATAAGCAACATCTCTCTTTTGTTCAACAATAATACCATGAATCGATTTTTTGATTCCGATTTGCCACTCTGTAAAAATCCCATCCTTTTGCTTAATTTTAATGGTTTCAATTTCTTGTTCTAATGATTTTTCTTCTTGATCAAATAGATACTTTTCTCCATCTAAATTTATTTGATAAATATCGGCCCCATCAAGAGGATTAACCGTAAAAGTCCAACCTAAATTATCATTAAAAGCAATAGATAATACAGGCATTCCCACCAAAGTAGCACCATATAAATTAAGATTAGGTGTATTTAATTGAGCTTCGTACCAAAGATAAAAATCTGACCAAGGTAAATGAGGATTAGCTAATAAAATAGAATCATTATTAGAGGATTTTTTAGGAGCGATCGCCCAAGCATTTGAACCTGCTTCTGAAGGGATATTCTTTAAGGCTTTGATACTTTGAGGATTGGTTAAAAAATTAAAATATATTACTCTTTGAAAATGTGCTAAAATATCCTCAGCCGTAATGGGTAAAACCACCTTTAAATCTTGATCAATCTCATCAGGGTGTTTAGTAACATAGTGATTGATTCCTTGAGCAAAACTATCTAAATAATCTTGCATTTCTGGACTTTGTTCTTGATACCATCTCTGGGCTCTTTTCGGAATACCCATTGTCCGAACATATTGATCAGATTCTAAATAATCAATTCCCCAATATTCAGCAGCTTTTCCTCTTGCTTGTCCATACAATTTCAAGAGCAAATTACCATGACTCTTAGTTTGTGACCATCCGAATGCTTCAAATAAACTTTTATTATCCTGAGAATAAATGTGAGGAACTCCCCAATCATCCCATAAAATTTCTGATGTACTTTGACTAAAAGTTGGAAAATTTACCATCAATGATATCCCTAGGATTGTACTGAGTAAAATTGCTATAAATTTAATCATTATTACTTTATCTTTCTTGGCTCTTTGGGATTTTAACATAAATATTACTAGACAATTAAGAATGAATAATAGAGAGCTAAAACTTAATAGAAATTATAAATAACCAAGCATTATACTTTCGCTTTTAAAAGCCAGGTTTTAGACCCTTTTCTCTCGGTAATTCGTGCATTCGCGCATTCTGATTTACTTTCGAGTTATGAGTTCTGACTTAATTAAGCACCCATGCCTGAATACTGCTTCAAACCTTTCCTCCATAAGCAACGATTGAGAATAAAAAATATCACAATCCATGCTAACATAATTAAAAACCCTAGAGGTACATTCAAAGAATGATTAATAAATAAAGAAGCAGGAAAATAGACAGTATAAGGAAAGGGTGTCAGTAAAACAATATCTCGAACAACAGGAGGGAAAACATCTAATGGTGCTGTTATCCCTGATAGAAAGATATCAAACAAAAACCAGAATTGTTGAAGAGAGCTTGCTCTTTCTATCCAAAAACAGAGCATGGCCAAAGTGTATTGAATAATAAACCTTAAAGTAAAAGCTAAAATAATACTTATTAATCCTAAAAAACTCTGACTTAGATCAGGAAACCAAAAAGCTTGAGGATATAAAGTAAAGAACAAAAACGTCAATAAAACAGCAATGGGGAAACGAGTCATTTTCTCAGCAATATGTCGAGAAACATGATACCAAACGGGATCAAGAGGATAGAGTAATTTAAAAGATAACTTACCTTCAATCACTTCTCTTTCAAAGTCCCAAATTACCCAAACATTAGTAAACTGACGAACTTGAAATACACAGAAGAAATAACGAGCAAACTCCGTTGAGGTTAAAGAAAAATCTCCCCCTTGAGCAGCTTTTATCCAAACCCCCATTAAAATAATCGGGAGGGAACCTGAAAGTACCCAAAAAAAGATTTCTGCTCGATACTCTAACATATGAGCATAATAAACAGACAAAAAAGAAACCACTTTTTTCGTTAACCATTTCATAAGCTCTATTATTAGAATGGACAAAAAATCATCTCGAACAACAAGGATTTGGCTCTATTAAAATTACAGCTATTTTAGGGACTTAATAGAAAACCGCTAGAATATTAAGTCTTTGTGATCTTTATTTTCATTGATTATACTGGCTTGAATTACCATGAGTAATAAGGTAAAATGATACTAATCAAAAGAACCTGATGGAATAGTTGAATCCACTGTTGATCGCTGAAGATTACTTTAACATTTTGCGCCCCTATTAATTCCCAGAAACAGAAAGAATCGAACATCCCCATCTTCATTAGTCACACCCCAATTGTTAAGACTATTGCTTAACCTAAGCTTAACCGATGAAATCATACCTCCTTACACTCACCAGTGACCATAACTCAGCCAAAATGTCGGCTTCAACAGTCAATCCAACAAATAGTAAAATAGGAGAAGAGACCGTACTAGAAAGGGAAACAGGGAGTCAACCTTTGTCCTTGGGAAAATTAGCTCAAAAACTACAACACACACTAGAGAAACATCATGGTGAGCGTCATATTGTTGTCATTCAAGATTTTCCCGATCCTGATGCCCTATCCAGTGCTTGGGCTTATCAGTTGATTGCTGAGCGCTACGAGATAGAATGCGACATTGTTTATGCAGGAACCCTCTCTCATCAAGAAAATATTGCCTTAGTTAAATTAACAGGACTTCCTGCCAAACGCTGGAGCATTAATACCTTAAAAGATAGAGACTTGACAGTTTATCAAGGTTGTGTGTTAGTGGATTCTCAGGGGAATACTAGCCAACTCATGGCCTATGTGAAACAGGCCAAAATTCCCGTTATGATCGTTATCGATCACCATAGCCAACAAGGGGGCATTCAAGCGGAATTTGTTGATTTACGACCCAGAGTACGGTCAACAGCCACCATTTTGACCCAGTATTTGCAAAACGGGTTATTAGACTTTAATGGCAATAACAGCACCCACGTCAAATGTGCCACCGCCTTAATGCACGGCATTCGTTCGGATACCAATGGGTTAAGACAGGCACAAGAAGATGACCTGCTCGCTGCTGCTTATTTGTCTCGTATTTACGACCCCCAACTCTTGAATGCTGTCCTGCAATCAGCGAGATCCTGTCGTGTCATGGATGTGATTGAACGCTCCCTCAAAAACCGACTAATTCAAAATAGCTTTTCCATTGCTGGCGTGGGGTACTTACGCTACGAAGACAGAGATGCCATCCCCCAAGCGGCTGACTTTTTGGTAACAGAAGAAAATATACACACAGCGATTGTTTATGGGATTATTCATGACGAAGATCGCGAGATAGAAGTGATTATCGGGTCTTTGAGAACCAATAAACTTACCCTTGATCCCGATGAGTTTATTAAAGAAGCCCTAGGAAAAAACCCTCAAGGAAGGTATTATGGCGGAGGTCGAGAGATGGCTGGCGGTTTTGAGATTCCGATGGGCTTTTTTGGTGGCAGCAACGATAACAATAATTACACCAAACTGAAATGGGAATTAGTTGATGCCCAACTCAAGCAGAAACTGCTGCGTTTAGTCAATCCTCAAAATGAAGTCGTTCATGCCTAGAAGCGTCGGCCTTGCTGCCCGGCATCAGCTTAAAAATTCTCCGTTTCTGAACGAGGGTTCACTGAACCGGGAGGATTGAGGAATAAATTTCCTGCTGCATCATTAGGATAAATACAATCAATGCTAGGTTTACTATCGAGAGAACCAACAAAGCCAAACGTATTCATACGATTTCGACAATCTCTAGCTTGATCTGAACTAATCAGTCGCTTTTGTTCGAGTAAATTCATATTGGAACGGCGTAGAACACACCCAGGCTGCATTTGTGGCTGTGTCACAAAGACACTAAACGGATTTAAAGTAATGAAAACCCGCATATCAGTCACAATTGCACTGGCCCCGTATTGTACACAGAGCTCAGCATTGGGGGCACTTTTATCAATGACTTCTCGTGAAGCCACATTTTGAGGGTCGAAACTCGCATTAGAACTTACACCAATACCCACCCCAATGCCAAGAACAAAAATCCCACCAAATAAAGCGATCGTGCCATAGTTAAGATTAGAACCTGGGGATGGGGAGCGAGAAGGATTAGAACGGGGCTCAGAATAACGAGGAGGAGGTCTACGGGCCATAACTTAGATCACTTTTAAGTGAGTGTGGAGGAGTTGTACTAACGTGTTTATTCTATATTCTATGCCAATAGCGATAAAAACTGCGCTCACCAGGATTTTGTAAACAAGGGTATAATTGAATCCAAAAAACAATTGAGCCTAATCTCAAACCTTATTGTGGTAAAAAGATGACATGAATTTCTTAAAACTAATACAAGTCATTGGAGGAGTTGGTGCAATCGGTTTAGGGACAGGTATGGTGTTAACCAACCCTGGACAACATGACTACGAAAGTTACGCAACCTATACACTGACAACTTACTTAAAACAGGAAGTGTGTTCACAAACCTCTGGGGGGTTAGGTGGATTTCTCTCCAGCCATTGCAAAACCTTAGTAGATACGGGAAAACCGCATCTTCAGAAGGTTATCTCCAATAAAACCATACGTCAAAACTATTTGTTATTCAGTATTTATGAAACTGAATTACTTTTGCCCTCCCCTGTTCCCAACTATGAATTTGAGACTATTGGAGCATTTCGGCAGTTTTATACCTATCAAGCCGATAAATTCTAGAGTCTTGTGTTAATTTAATGATCAGCCAATTATTTCTATGGGTACTTCTACAGCCACCGATGTGATCGAAACCTTAATCAACCTTGCCCAACAAGGAGAAATTGATCCTTGGGATGTACAAGTTATCGACGTAATTGATCGCTTTTTAAGTGAATTAGGCATTAGCCAATATTCCGATAATATCTATGAACAATCAACCTTACCCAAATCAGGTCAAGCTTTTTTGTGGGCATCGATGCTAGTGCGTTATAAAGCCGATACCTTAGAAAGACTGCAGGCAGAAGAGAATGAGGAAGAATTGATTGGTGATCTCGAAGAAATAGGCGATGCAACCCATCGCTCCTTCCGTATCTCTGACCTAGAAAAACATCTTCGTCGTCGCAGTGCAGCCCCACCACCTCGTCAACGTCGTGTTACCCTACAAGAATTAATTACTCACATAGAAGAGATAGCCGAAGAATTAGAACAAAAAACCCCATCTCGTCCTCGAAAAAAAAGCCCTCGTGCCCATTCCCAACGAGAAGCCATGAAAATGGTAACTCAACTGGCACACCAGGAAAACTTAACCGAATTAGCTCAACAATTAGAACTCTTTTTCCAAGAACATTGGCCAGAATATCAACAAACACAAAGACAGTTTAATTTAGAGCAATTATTGAGACGATGGCATCAAGTCAACCCTCCCCATGATCCTCATAGCAACGAAGACAGGGTGGGGGTTTTTTGGGCCTTGCTGCTTCTATCCTCCCAATCTAAAGTTGAACTATCCCAAGAAGAATTTTATCAAGACCTGAACATTCAAGTATTGTAACGGATTTGGAGCGTCGCAGAAAAGACTAATCAGTGTCAATTATTTGTAAGTAAATGGTAAACTAAGCAATGTCATTCTAAACACCTGTGGCAAAGATTGAGGAAAGCGTATTCATGAAAGCCATGATTCTGGCCGCTGGGAAAGGAACTCGCGTTCGTCCCATTACCCATACTATCCCAAAACCATTGATCCCAATTCTACAAAAACCTGTAATGGAGTTCTTGCTAGAATTACTACGACAGCATGGCTTTGATCAAATTATGGTCAATGTTAGTCATCTAGCTGAAGAAATAGAGAGTTATTTTCGAGATGGACAAAGATTTGGGGTACAAATTGCCTATTCCTTTGAAGGCAAAATTGTAGATGGGGACTTAGTTGGGGAAGCCTTAGGATCTGCTGGTGGCTTAAGACGGATTCAAGACTTTAATCCTTTCTTTGATGATACTTTTATCGTCCTCTGTGGGGATGCTCTCATCGACCTAGACTTAACCGCCGCCGTCAAATATCATCGAGAAAAAGGGGCGATCGCGACGATTGTTACTAAATCAGTCCCCAAAGAAGTCGTTTCCAGTTATGGGGTGGTGGTAACCGATGAAGAAGGGCGTATTCAAACCTTCCAAGAAAAGCCCTCCGTTAATGAGGCCCTCAGTACCAACATTAATACTGGTATCTACATCTTTGAGCCCGAAATTATTAACTATATTCCCCCCAACCGAAAGTACGACATTGGTGGTGAATTATTCCCCATGTTAGTAGAAAAAGGTGCACCGTTTTATGCGGTTAATATGGAATTTGAATGGGTAGATATTGGTAAAGTTCCTGATTATTGGCAGGCAATTCGTGGTGTGCTGCAACGAGAAATCAAAAATGTGCAAATTCCCGGTATAGAAGTCAAACCAGGCATTTACACAGGGTTAAATGTAGCAGTTAACTGGGATAAGGTTAATATTCAAGGTCCGGTTTATATTGGTGGCATGACTCATATTGAAGATGGAGCAACCATTATTGGCCCGAGTATGATTGGCCCGAATTGTTGGATTTGTAGCGATGCAACCGTGGATAATAGCGTGATTTTTGAATATTCTCGTCTTGGCCCGGGGGTGCGTCTGGTGGACAAACTGGTATTTGGTCGCTACTGTGTGGATAAAACCGGAGCGGCTATTGATGTGCAGGCAGCAGCCTTAGATTGGTTAATCACAGATTCTCGTCAAATATTTCCTGATAATAATCAAGCCCAACAAAAGGCGATCGCGGAATTACTTAACCAAGATGGCTAAATAAAACAATCCTTAATCAAACAATGGGCAATTCTTCGCGAAGAGCCCGGATTTCCTAGGCGTTGTCTGCCATTTTTGGCGATAGTTTCTAATTTTTCAGGGCTAGAGAGTAACTCCTTCAACTGGCATCCCACTTGTTGCGGTGTTTCCATCAAAGTAACAGAACACCCCAACAGACGGGTTTGATTTTGGGCAAAACGTTTCGTAAACTGGGGTCCCCCTCCGGGAAAGGTGATGACAGGTTTCCCCAAACCCACAAATTGCTCTGTGGCAGTTCCTGCCATGGCAATCCCCACATGGGCTGATTGTAAACAATCTTGATAAGCTTGTTGACTCAAGATTAGGGTGGCTTGTGCGTTCGTAAATTGTAAACTTTGACCATCCTCAAGGGGAAGAGCCCTGAGATTTAAAGGCTGTTGCTGCCAACTCTTAGCTATCAAAGCCTCTACAAACTCCAGAGGATTGAGACTCGGAGCAATAGGGGCCAAAAAGAGAAACCTTCGCCCTAGCAACGCCTCCATTACTGATTGAACAGCTATGAGCATCAATTGCCAATTTTCCTTAGCTTCAGGCATCCGAGAGCCAGGAAGCAAGAGAATGGTTAAGGTTTCAGTAGTTGCAGGGATATCAACCCCTTGTTTGACCTGAAAATGATCCATCATGGGATTGCCCAAATCATAAACAGGAATGGGCCAACGTTTTAAAGTATTCGCTGTCAGACTATCTCTAACAAAGACTCCACAACAGGAGTGATGACTCATTAACCACCGTTCCCAAGGATAATACATTGAGCCTAGCCAACGATCTAAGGGTGAGGTGGAAGCTAACCAATTCTTTTCATCCCTGAGATAATATTCGGATTTTGCCGTTCCCACAAAAGCAAACTCAGCCCCACTTAACCAAGCCAACAATAAGGGAAGAATATCCCCCACCGCTAGGATTTTTCCTCCACTTTTGCCCCATTGTTTAATGGTTTGATATTGATGATAGCTCAACCCCAACAAACCACTGTTGATATCCCGCCACAGTTGCCTAATATCTTGATTAAACCCCCCAGAAGGCATGGTTTTCACCGTCCCAACTATGGGAATAGACAACCGTTGATAGGCATAGCCTTCCCCTACTAAGGGCAATGCAGCCACTTGAGAAAGATTCGATAACTGAGTTAATGCTTCAACAATAGAAGCAGCAATGACATCCTCTCCATGACCATTACTAATGACTAAAATTTTCATCCTGACTCATCAAAAAGTTGATCATCTCAAAATCGTACACAGAATCAATCTCCATTGCAGCCATTTCACTCATAACATAAAGAGCAATTTTACCTCCAAGTCGGTTCCCTGTTTCTCTGAGGAGCCAAGGTTTAAACAAGTAAATTGAGCCATTTTCCATGTATTGAGGGTTCATGTCTTGACGACGGGGACGACAACGATAATCATAATTGATGGACTGGGCAATCCCATTGACTTCTTGCCAGAGAAAGCGATGAGAAGGAGAAACCGATAAAAGAGAATCGGCTTTTTCTGCTTTGAGTTTAGCGATCGCCTCATCAATATCTAATCCGGTTCTGATGGGGGAAGTACACTGTAGAAACACCAACAACTCTGGGTTAATGCCTTGATGTTCTAATTGTTGTAAGGCATGAATTAAAGCAGACTCAGATGAAGCGGTATCGTTGGCTAACTCAGGGGGACGCTCAATAATTGCTGCTCCATAATTAGCCGAAACTGTGGCAATTTCCTCATCATCTGTAGAAACATAGACAAAATCTACCGATGTCGCTTCTTGAGCATCTAAAATTGAATGAGCAATTAAGGGTTTATCGGCCAAAAGACGAACATTTTTACGGGGAACCCCCTTAGATCCCCCACGGGCTGGAATAATAGCGATTGTAGCCATAAAATTACTATCTTTTCAAAGACCATATCATTGTTAGACTACAACGAAATCTTTGATAATTATTAAACTATTTTCTTTGGTTTGTGATATTTTGTTAAGGAACCCATCCCTACTGCTTATTGCCAACCCAGCAATCGTTGAGTAAGATGGCTAGTTAGGCTCAGTACAACCATCTTTTTGATTCCAAGAATTATTAATAAGGAGATTTCGATTCTATGGCTGATGAAGTTTTAATAAAAGTTGATAACGTCTCAAAGAAGTTTTGTCGTGATCTTAAAACATCTCTCTGGTATGGTGTACAGGATATCATGTCAGAAGTCAGTGGTCGTAAATACGAACATCAACTACGAAAAGATGAGTTTTGGTCTGTTAATGATATTTCTTTTGAGTTGCGTAGAGGGGAATGTTTAGGGTTAATTGGTCCCAATGGTGCGGGAAAAAGTACCCTTCTAAAAATTCTTAATGGACTCATAAAACCGGATAAAGGAAGAATAGAAATGAGGGGAAAAATTGGGGCTCTAATTGAGTTAAGTGCTGGTTTTAATGGCATTTTAACCGGTCGAGAGAATATTTATAGTAGGGGTGCAGTGTTAGGTTTTACCAAGGCAGAAATTGATCATAAAATAGATGCTATTATTGACTTTTCAGAGTTGGAAGAATTTATTGATACACCGGTCGTTAATTATAGTTCAGGGATGAAAGTTCGCTTAGGATTTGCAGTTGCGGCTCAAATGGAACCAGATGTTTTACTATTAGATGAAGTCTTAGCTGTAGGGGATGTTGGTTTTCGAGCAAAGTGTTTTAATAGCATTTATAAAATGATGAACAATGCTGCGGTGATTTTAGTTTCTCACAGTATGCCACAAATATCGCGAGTTTGCTCCGACTTGGTCGTTATGAATCAAGGTATTTGTGAATATAAGGGCAAAGATGTAGCTGAGGGAATTGAGAAATTTTATTCATACTTTAGGAAAGGAGAAGAGTTCATTTTATCGGGTTCTGGAAAAGCAAGAATAGAGAAAATAGATTTTGCTACGAAAGATGGAAAAAAGGGAATCGAACAAATTGGATATCTTGAAGAATTGTTTATTTATTTTGATGTTTTGGTAGACAAAGATATCGACTACTTTAGTATTGATGTTACTATCATTAATCAAGAGTTACAGAATGTTGCGATGTGTGATTCTAAATTCAATGGATTTGAAATATCTAACACAGGGAAAAATATGTCTGTATTAGTTAACTTAGGTTCAGTTACATTGAATCCTGGTCTGTATTCAATCTCTGTTACACTTCATGGGAGAAATGCCATAGCTTCTTCAGTTTCTCTGGGTGAGGTTTTGTGCAAATATTATAATTACAAAAAATTTGAAGTCAAAGGAAGTTTTTTTGGTTGGGCTCCTAATCAAATTTATGGTAACTGGAAGATACTAGATTAAGTTATACTTTGTTTTAAGTATACTTTAAATTTTTACCATTTTAAACACATGAAAATAAACAATTTACATATCCAACTGAATCAGCTATTGAGACGGAGAAAATTTCAATGTTACTGCGTTGGCACCGCTAAATCTGGAACTCACTCAATTGCAGCTATTTTTGATGATAATTACCGCTCTGGACATGAAAAAGAAGCCAATGAGTTGATCAATAAGCTCTCAAAATTTTTAAATTCGTCAATTAGTCAAAAAGAGTTTACCAAATATATAAAAAAACGGGATACAAGACTTTTTTTAGAATTAGATTCCTCGTCGATAAATTATTACCTAATTGATATTTTAATAAAAGAGTTTAGTAATGCAAAGTTTATCCTTACAATTAGAGACTGTTATTCTTGGCTTGATTCTTTATGTAACCATTGTCTAACTGACGAAGTCAGTCCATTTTGGCACAAAATGAGAGACATTCGGTTTGCTTCAGGATCAAAAACCTATTCTAAAGAAGAGCGTGTTCTAGAAGAGAATGGACTGTATCCTTTAGATAATTATTTGTTCTACTGGGCTAAACATAATACAGATGTTTTGAACACCATTCCTAAAGATAAATTGCTGGTTTTAAGAACCAACGAAATTTCTTCTAATCTGGATACTCTAGCTCAATTTGTTGGCGTTGATCCTAATACCCTCAGCCTTGAAAAATCCCATGCTTTTCAAGCAAGGAAAAAATTACATATACTTGAACAAATTGATTCTTCATTTCTTCAAGAGAAAATTGACGAACACTGTAAACCACTGATGGAAGAATTTTTTCCTAAACTTAACCTTTCTTCTTTAAACTAGGTTTTTATATAAACATAAAGGAGAGGATTCTTGTGTTATTTTTTGTATCCCTAAACCATAGGGACTGAAAGTATTTAATCTGTTGAGGAAAATTTTGTGAAAATCTTGATCGAACAAAGTCATTATGAATTGGTTAATATGGGTGATTTATCGATGCTTGAGGTGGTCGTCTCTAGACTGAAAAAAATGTGGCCAGAAGCAACGGTGACTATTTTCACTTTTGAAAGGTCAAGAGATGTCTTACAACAATACTGCCCAGGAACAATTCCCCTCGAATCATTAGGCCAAAATATTTGGTTTACTACTCGTTTATCCGACCAAATGCTTACCCTAATGAATAAATTTTCAGCCTCTAAATTCTTAGATTTAATAGAATGGCGACTTCGTTGTCAATTTCCTGGTTTTTCTCGCCGAATAATGAAGAAGAAATTTGAGAAACAAAAATGGTTTCAAAAGAACGAAGAAATGGACTATTTTTTTGATGCTGTCGCTCAAGCAGACTTAGTTATTGCTTCAGGTGGTGGATATATCACTGATGCCTTTTACAAAAAAGCCACCACTGCTTTAGGAATTGTTGGCATGGCAAAGGCACTGGGAAAACCAACTGTTATGCTAGGGCAAGGCATCGGTCCACTAAAAAATCCTCAACTGCGAACTCGTGCGAAAATGGTATTACCTAAAGTGGACCTTATTACTCTGCGAGAGAAAAAATTAGGACTTCCCCTATTAGGAAAATTAGGGGTTTCTTCCCATCGAATTATAGCCACGGGAGACGATGCTGTAGAATTGGTTTACAATAATCGTAGTTCACAAATGGGAGAGGGAATTGGCATTAATTTACGCATCGCTAAATATTCTAAGGTGGGCCCCAAAGCATTAGAAACAACACGCATAACTTTGCAACAATATGCACAAGAAAAAAATGTTCCCTTAATTCCCGTACCCATAGAATTTTTGGATAGCAACTCGGATGTTCAAAGTATTAAACAACTAATGGCAGGATACGATGACACATCTGATGGTGGTCAAAGCCTTAAAACGCCAATTCAGGTGATTAAACAAGTGGGGCGTTGCCGTGTAGTGGTTACGGGAAGTTATCATGGAGGGGTTTTTGCCCTTTCTCAAGGAATTCCCGTCATTGGTTTAGCTAAATCCAATTATTATGAAAATAAGTTTTTAGGATTAGCCGATCAATTCAAAACAGGTTGCCAACTCTTATCTCTTGGAGACCCAGATATTAAGAATAAATTAACTGAAGCTATTGATAAAGCTTGGAGTTTATCTGAACAATGGAAACCTGATCTGTTGGAGGCTGCTAAACAACAAATTGACCAAGGGCATACAGCTTATCAGCAAATTTACAAATTAGTAGAGTCCCAACGAAATAACAAGTTCAAGTCTTAACTAGAAAATCATACAAAAAGACAAAACATAGGGAATAACCCCTAGGGAAAACCATAGTAACTTATCTTAACCACAATGATTACGATATCTGCTGTTATCTGTACCTTCAATCGGGCTAAGTATTTACGTAAAGCCATTAATAGTCTAGTCAATCAAACATTAGAATCAGATAAATACGAAATTTTAGTTGTTGATAATTGCTCCACCGATGAAACTAAAACAATTGTCACAGAGGATTTTTCTCACATATCTAATCTAAGCTATTTATATGAGCCTATTCAAGGACTTTCTCAAGCACGGAATACCGGTTGGAAACAGGCCAAAGGAGACTATATCGCTTATCTCGATGATGATGCCATTGCCGTTCCTCAATGGCTAGAAATCATCCTGAGAACCTTTGAAACAGTTGAACCGCAGCCTGGTGCAGTAGGTGGCAAGATAGAGCCCATTTGGGAAACTTCTCGTCCCCCTTGGTTATCTGATCGATTAACTTTAGGATTAACGGTTTTAGATTGGTCGAAAGAACCTCACTTTTTACAAAAAAAACAATGGCTTGCTGGAGCAAATATCGCCTATCCTAAGCATATTTTAGATAAATTTCATGGCTTCAATACAAGTCTGGGACGCAAAAAGACTAATCTTTTATCCTGTGAAGAAGCACTTTTAAATAATAAATTAAAATCAGAAGGCTACCAACTATACTATCATCCTGATGCAATGGTTAGCCATCATATACCAGCTTCTCGTCTCACTAAAGATTGGCATATTAAACGCCAATTTTGGAATGGAATATCAGGTTCAGTTGCACTTCGCTATCAGACTACGTTAATCCTATCAGTAAGAATGAAGAGAGTTTGGTCTTTAATGAAAAATGATATTTTCAAGCTATTCAGGCAAATAATTTTTCCCCCCAATAATAAAATTGATGAAATATTTGATAATCAGTGTAAATTTCTCTATAAAATTGGAACGATTTATGGGTTATTGTTTTATAGAATAAAATCTGAATGAGTCAATGAGAATGTAAAATATAGAATGTAGAATGTGCGAATTACCTCCCCCTCAAGTTGGACGCTTGAAACAAGGAAAATTCTTCTTCTCTTGGTCGATTGGATATGGCGAGGTCTCCTCGCAATCCCTCGATCGCTTTTCATCCCTTTAAAAGAAGAGGCTTGGAAGCCTTTTTTTTGGTCATTTAACTGTAATTAGTAACTCACTATTGATAGGATAACTTGATTAAATATGAACCCAAAAATACTATGGCTGCGGAAGCGTTTTAACTGGATGGGAAAGCACAGTGGTTACGATCAATTGTGTCAATATTTACCAAAACTCCTACCTGATGATACTTATCAAAGCGTTTGGCAAAATTCAGGAAATATCCGTAATCCATTATTACTTTCAATTATAGAAAACATGGGTAAAAAAGCCAAAGGCAGCCCTATGTATAACTCAGATAGCAGTACCATAGCTGAACTTAAAGTTATTTTAAAAGGGTTACAATGGCATCCTGACTTAATCCATGTAACTTATGTTGAAAATCAACTAGGTATTTTACAGAATTGGAAGCAACGTTTATCTTGTAAAATAATTGGTACATCCCATCAACCTGCAGGGTGGTGGCGTTTAGTTCATCGAAATCGCAAAAATATTGCCAATTTAGATGCTTTAATTGTGGTGGGAAGTAAGGAAGTTGAGTATTTTCAGAAGTATTTACCGGGACGAGTATTCTTTATTCCTCATGGTGTTGATACAAATTTTTTCTGTCCTCTGGAAGATTCTACTAATAAAAAAGATTCTATTCGTTGTATTTTTTCTGGGAAACATCTTCGGGACCTCGAAACTTTAGCTAGTGTCATTGATAAAGTTCTTCGGCATAATCCTACAATTCAATTTGATATTATTATGCCCACGACAGCTGGCGATCGCAATAATCAAAACCTGATTCGGCTTGCTCGTCATCCACAAGTTCATTGGTATCAAGGAGTTTCTGATCGACGTTTACGAAAACTTTACCAACAAGCCAGTATGTTAGTTTTGCCGATAATAGACTGTACAGCTAATAATGCCTTAGTTGAAGCCATATCCTGTGGTCTACCAGTAATTTCTAATGATGTGGGGGGTTTACTTGACTATACAAGAGATACATTTGCTGAACTTTTGCCCATTGGTGATGTAGATGGATTTGTTAATGCTATATTGAGACTAGCAGAGGATTCACAGGAACAACACGTCAGGGGTAAGGCGGCTAGACAATTTGCAGAAGAACATCTTGATTGGGTTAACATATCTAATAAAACCATGGATATTTACCAAAAAATAATCTTTAACTAAATAAAATTAAACTGGTAATATTCATGATAATTAAACTAGATAACAGAGGTTTTCACAGAGGGTTTTAAGATGATTTTATATATTGCCAAGGATCTCACTGGTTTAACAGGTGGTCCTCAAGCTGGAAAGGATATTTTGATATCTTTACTAGCTTCAGAATTTCCTATAACTGTAATTAGTCAAAGTAAGCAAAATAGTTTTTTATTGCCCCAAGAAAAGAATGGAAAATGCTTAAATATTCCTGACTGGTTATTATTTTCAAAAGAAAAAGCTATCATAAAACCACCTCAGAGAAAGTCGCAAATACCAAATTATTTAATTGATTTACTTCAAAACAAACTAAATCAATTATTCAACTCAGTACAGAAAAATAAGCTAAGGCAACTTGATCAACAACTCATTATCGTCAATGGCTTAGGAAATCATTTATTTTGGGAAAATATTAATCCAGAAGTTACACACAAAAAAGCCCTTATTATTCATGAATCTCCTCGACATTTTCAAAAACCTTCTTATCTTTCTTTGGATTATGCAATTGAAGCTTTTCAAAATTATTCGTACTTCATATTTGTTTCATCTCGTTGTCGAGATGAATGGGCTGATATAGCTAGTCTTGATCAAGAAAAACTCTTATATATTCCTAATTGTTGTCAAGAAGATTTGATCAAACAAGTTAGGGAAAAACAAATGTCAACATTGCGCCAAGAATTGGGATTTCCTCAAGATCAATTAGTAGCTGTATGTGTTGCTAGTCTCCAACCCCGAAAAGGACAGGACATTCTTATAGATGTCTTTCCAGAAATACTTGATATACTACCCAATCTTAAGTTATATTTAATTGGTCCAACTGGTTATACAGCAAAGTGGTCAAAGTCTTTACTCAAAAAAATTGCTTCTAGTGGCTGGGGAGATCATGTCGAATATTTAGGTCCAAAAGATAATTGTCTTGATTTTATTTATGGAGCAGATGTTTTAGTGTTACCCTCACGAGCAGAAGCAATGCCCAAGGTTATCTTAGAAGCAATGGCTTTGGGGACTCCTGTTATTGCCTCAGATGTGGATGGTGTGAGAGAATTGATACAAGATGGCCAATCAGGTTTTCTCTTTTCCCCAGATAATCCTTCTACTCTGGTGTCAGCGTTTCAAGCTTGGAAAAATGAGTTGAATAATATTGATTGTATAATCGAAAATGCCGAAGAAAAATACTGGGAAAGTTTTTCAAAGGAACAACAAATTCAACGCTATAAACAAGCAGTTAGTTATATGTTAGCTAACTAAGTCAATCAACAAGAATACAATCTTATGGGAGCATTCCTTTTCGGGATAGCTTTATATATTGAAGCCCTTAAATTATTTTTATTAACGTCACAGTCAAAATTATGTTAGAGCAAAAACAAACCATAAATCATGAGATAGAAAAAAATGGCTTTGTCATAGTGAAGAATGTTTTGAATGGAACGGAACAAGAAAACCTAACCAAAATCTTGAAAAACCATTTTAAATATAACGGTTTAGCTGCTGCTTCTGGGTTAACTCAGTCTAATGCTGCTGTGGAAGTTCCAGAAGTTAATTGGCTTTTTTATCATCCTAAAATTCTCGCAGTAATGCGTCAATTATTAGGGCAACAGAAGATTATGTTTACGAGCCATTGTGATCTTCATTGTCGCACCTTATCAGCATGGCATAAAGACGACGGGATGAAAGTTATGGAAGGGGGATATTTTGGTTATCCAACTTATGATAGAGCAGATTGTAAAGTTTATAAAGTAGCACTGTATTTACAAGATCATGATCATAATCGGGGAGGTTTAACAGTTAAAAAGGGTTCTCATAAATTTGCAAGTATTAGTCAAGGTGAAGAGGTTTATTTACAAACTAAAGCGGGAGATATTATCATTTTTGATGTAAGACTCACTCATACAGGACAAAAAGATGTTGTTCCTCTGAGATTATTAAAACAGCCTAATTATATCCTTAAAAAAGGGTTAAATAAAATTTTTAAAGTTTCTCCTCAAAAAACAGATCAACGTCTAAAAAAAATTTATGATACTTTATTTGGGGATAGACTATCTATATTCTTTACCTATGGTTTACCCAATGATTACACTAAAAATTTTGCCATTAATAATATGAAGCGTCAACTTAAACAAAATAAAAATAGTAAAGTTTTCTTGTCAGTAGAAAATAGAAATAAATTTACTGAAAATAATGTTATTTTAGCTGAAGAATACTTCGAGCAACTGATGAATACCCAATGAAAATAAGGTTCATAATGGGGCAAAGATGGACATGGAGTGTCAATCAGAATTTAGAATGTAGAATTATCTCCACCTCAAGTTGGAGGCTTGAAACAAGGAAAATTATTTTTCTCTCTTAATATGATTATCTACTTTCTAGAGCGGATTTGGTATCATGAGGGGCTGTGGGCTGAACTACTTAAGCCCACAGCCCCTTCTCCCGTCAAGCTCCTACCCTGGCTGTAATGGGAGTTCTCTTGCTCCATGTAAATTCAATAATTTTTAGTCATTAGCTTACTCAATCATAAAAATAATAATATAATTAACGCCTCAATAACCATTACAAATATAGGAAACAATCAATTGAAAAAGCCAGAAAAAAAGATCATTGACTTGACAAATCATCTATGAAGTGGAACTCAATGAGTGGGGCATAGATCCGGGCGGAGACTGCGAGCATCCCGCAAATAAGAGTGCAAAATATCTTTTCGAGGTTTTGGGGTATTAACGTGAATAAGGACTCTTATACAGCTTTGAAGACTCCCTTCAACGTGCATTTGTTGGACATCCAGAAGAGGAATATCTTGCCAATCGGAACGTTGACGGGCGATCGCAGCCGGGAAAACGGCATTAAGATCCTGAGTTGCTGTAAAGGTGACACTGACAATATCTTCAGGATCGAGTTCATTTTGGGACTCGATATCATCCAACAACTCATCAACTGCCTCTTTTATGGCTTCTTTGCTGTTTTTTGTCACAGTCGTCGCCCCTCGAATACCCCTTACTTTCCACGTCACGATCGCATCCCTCCAACAAATTTTGGTTAGTTACTCTTTGCACTCCCATTGTCTCACCCCTAGACCCATTTTTCGGTTTGGTTTAACCTAATTTAAACCTGAGTTCTATATAAGGTAGTTTTTAGACAACTTACTCAAATTCAGAAGTCTCAAACCCTTATTATTTCCTTAAAAAAATCATAACTCCTCACTCCTCACTGATGTTAATTTAAGGACGGTATAACCACAAGGGCTGGCCATTGGTTTTGAGCTCAAAGTCTAACCAGTCTATAGTTGTTCTCAGTTTAGACTTACTTTGGTTACGTGAAATAAAACGATTTAGTAAGGATTGTGGTTCTTCAATGGTGTAACACGAAGCTTTGTCAGGGTTTAGTCCGGCTAATTCGGCAGCCCAACGACGGGCATCTTCTTCTGTTCCTAAGCGATCGACCACACCTAATTCTAAGGCTTGTTGCCCTGTAAAAATGCGCCCATCAGCAAAGGTTTTTACCTTTTCTACATCTAAGTTGCGGCCTTGGGCTACTGTCGTCACAAACTGTTGATAACTGGTATCTATCATCTCTTGAAGAATACTATGTTCCTCTTCTGTCAATTCTCGATCGAAGGAGAGAATGTCTTTATAGGGTCCAGATTTAATGACTTGAAAAGATACGCCAATTTTGTCTAATAAGCGTTCTAAATTATTACCTCTTAAAATTACTCCAATACTTCCTGTGATGGTTCCGGGGTTAGCCATGATATGTTGTGCCCCCATGCCAATATAAACCCCACCGGAAGCGGAAATATTGCCAAAACTGGCTACAATTTTTACCTTCTCCTCTTGTAGTCTTAGTAGGGCTTCATAAATTTCTTGCGAGTCGCCAACAGTTCCCCCAGGAGAGTCGATCCGTAATAATAATGCGGGGAACTTCTTCTCTTTAACGGTTTCTAAGGCTTTAAGAACATATTTACGGGTTTCTGAAGCGATCGCCCCTGTAATTTCGATACGGGCTATTTGTTTGCTCGGTCTAGGTTTAAATGGCCAAATCATAAATTAACGTCGAACATAATGAAGATGAGCCATATTGTAACAAGTCTTGAGGCGGTTAGGGGTTGGGAATTATTTTTAATGATGAATTTAGGGACAATATAAACCTTCAGTTTTAAGTCTCTTGGGGGGGAAGCAATAAAGGACTTGCGGCAACTTCTATGGCTTGATCGTTCGGTAATCTTCTCACTAAATCTAATTCGACTAATTTATCAATTCTTGGTAAAATCTCACTCATTTCTTCTACTTTTAATTGTTGTAATTCTTCCAAGCTAATATTTTCATCTGATAGTTTACCTTTTTCTAAAATCAAGTCCAGTAAGATAAAATCAATTGCGTTTAATCCTAATTGTCCTCGCACTTGTTGATCAGCATAAATAAAGCCTTCTTGTAATCTTTCAGGGCTAATTGTTTCTGCGTTTAATTGCGAGGCTTTTTGTAGGACATAACTACCTAACCTATTTAACCAACGAGGCACACCACTAGACCTTTCACACAACATTTTAGCAGTTTCTGGTGTAAAAGGTTGAACGGAGAGATCATCGTTAACATCATAGTTTTCAGAACGAACACTATTTAGATAATTAACTAACATTTGATACATAATATCTTGTTCTAGGGGTTCTAATTTTATGGAAAAATCAAATAACCCTCTTTCACTTATTAAAATATCTCTAGTTAAGCCGGAAGGATGACCGGTTAAAATAAACCAAGCTCCAGATTTTAACATTCCTTGAGCGTTTAATAATAATTGTTTAACTGTTGCGGGATCTTGTTTATCTAAGTCATCAATAGCAATAACAACACGTTCATATTTTTCTAATGCTCTTTTTAATAATGCTTCAAAACTAAGCTCAGGAAATTGGGGTTTATTAATATCAATATCTTTTCGTTTAATTTCTCCTCCCATACCACCTAAACCTATTTTTCCTGTCACTTCTGTTTGTTTTAAAGACTCTGTTGAAATTAATCCCATTTGATTCAATAATTGTTGTGCCCATTGATCTTCTGGCATTTCACGAGCTAAGGCAATTAAAGCAGTGGTGGCTAAATCAGTATCTGCTGGTAAACTAATATAAGCGGTTAAAGTCTTGGCTGCTTTGCGTTTTAAAATGTCTAAGATTTCTAAAATAAATGCTGTTTTCCCAATGCCAATCCAGCCATAAACTAGCAATCTTTTTCTTTCTTTGCCTCTTAATAAACTTAAAACTTCTCTTAATTCTTGACTCCTTCCTGTAAAAACTTTTCTTAAGCGAGATTGATCTAAAATTGAAGCACTTTCAGAGAAGGGAATTTCTTCGATTCCCCATTTAGCATAGATGTCATTTAATTCATCCCAAATACGCTCAGTTTCATTCATAGGACTTTTTTCCCTTAATTTTAGTAATACAGTTAAAAACTTCTCTTAGTTTCTCAATTTCTTGTTGATCATCAATTTTTTCAAAGGTGATTCTAGCATTTTCTAGTAATTCTTGAGCCTTATCGACAAAGCCAATTTGTAACATTAATCGTCCTAAACTGGCTTGACAAAAGGCAGCACCTCTCTCATTTTTTAGATAGTCATACAAGCGTTTTGCATCTCGATAATGCAGGGTTGCCTTTTCATGGTTTCCCATTAAATGATGGGTATGGGCAATCTGATAAATGGTATCAGCGCGACTCTTAAACACCTTAAAGAGACGATAAATTTTTAGGCTTTTTTCTAAATAGGTTAATCCTTGATGCCATTGTCCTTTATCTACTTCAATTTTACCCAAGATTAAAGCAGTTGTGGCTGCCTTGAGCCAATCTCCTCCCGTTTCAAATCCTTGCAAGGCATTTTGATAACAAATGATAGCTTGTTCAAGATTATCCGCTTTATCCCCTCTAATTCTGTCACTGTAAGCAATAGCTAGATTATTTTGTGTCGTTGCCCAATCAACGGGAAAGGCTTCAAAGATTCTCACTTTCAAAGCTTGTTGGTAGTAGGCGATTGCTTGTTCAAGATTATCGGCTTTATCCCCTCTTATTCTGTAAAAGTAAGCAGTAGCTAGATTATTTTGTGTCATTGCCCAATCAACAGGAAAGGCTTCAAAGGTTCTCACTTTCAAGGCTTGTTGGTAGTAGGCGATGGATTGTTCAATATTATGCGCTTTATCCCCTCTTATTCTGTAAAGGTAAGCAGTAGCTAGATTATTTTGTGTCATTGCCCAATTAACAGGAAAGGCTTCAAAGGTTTTTACTTTTAAAGCTTGTTGGTAGTAGGCGATAGCTTGTTCAAGATTATCCGCTTTATCCCCTCTTATTCTGTAAAGGTAAGCAGTAGCTAGATTATTTTGTGTCATTGCCCAATCAACGGGAAAGGCTTCAAAGGTTCT
>JAAUYJ010075753.1_pt1 | contig 24445 bp, 15 predicted proteins | sample 7278031 | NCBI WGS metagenome assembly JAAUYJ01 (sample SAMN14350222, study PRJNA611818) | marine sediment metagenome | isolation source: surface marine sediment (1.8m) | place: French Polynesia: Moorea | collected 2018-08 | reverse complement strand
ACCGACAATCAGAAAACTTGTGGCGCGCTGCTCAACTGATCAATCTAGGTCTGAAAAATCCATGCTGAAAGGTTTATCTAAAATCCAATAACTCCAACGTTGGGGTTTTATAGTAGTTTGCAACTGTATCAGGTACATATATTTAGAGTTTTAGGCAAAATAAAAATTAAATAATAAAAATACCACATTATTAGGTTCGTGTGCTGTATCTTGATTTAATTAATCAGAGAAAAATTCGGAAGATCGCTGCTGACGTTAAGAAACCAGCGTACTAGAAATAAATGCTGAGAAATTTATTTAAAATCTAATAACTCCAACGTTGGATTTGAATTAAAACTCAATTTAAGGAAATACCATTCATAGGGAATAGTAGAAGCGACGGATTTCGATTCGAGATTATTGGCCATTAAATAAATGTCCTGATTACTAGCCAGATAATTCAAAGTTATGTATAGTCCGGAGGTGATATCCTCCTTTGTGAGAGTGTGAATAATTATGAGGAGTGAAAACAATGGTAGCAACACCATCATTCAAACCAACCTACGAACAAAAAACTTTTAACTTATCAGTCCCAGCAACAGAAACAACATTTGCTTGGAATCACAAATCATTGCCCACAACACCCCTATTCGGTACAGATGGCATCCGAGGCAAAGCAGGGGAACTACTCACCGCCCCCTTGGCCATGCAAATCGGTTTTTGGGCCGGGCAGGTGTTGCGCCAATATTCCCAAGCGGCGGGCCCTGTAATTATGGGGCAAGATACTAGAAACTCAGGTAATATGCTGGCAATGGCTTTGTCAGCAGGTTTAACTGCAGCAGGTTTGGAAGTTTGGCATTTAGGTTTATGTCCTACTCCTTGCGTTGCATATCTGACAAGTGTTTCAGCAGCAATAGGTGGGGTAATGATTTCTGCGAGTCATAATCCCCCTGAAGATAATGGGATTAAATTTTTTGGCTCTAATGGCACAAAATTACCTTTAGAATTACAGAAACAGATAGAGGCTGGAATTCGGGGAATGGCTGATTTTCCAGTAATTCATGGTGATTGGGGACAACATTACTACAGAGCCGAATTAATCAAAGATTATAGAACCTCTCTACATTCACCCCTGATACCAGAATATCTACAGGGAATGAAAATTGTTCTAGATTTAGCTTGGGGGGCAGCAGTTAATCTAGCAGCAGCAGTTTTTCAGACAATGGGGGCAGAAGTTATCTGTTTACATGACCAACCAAACGGCGATCGCATCAATGTAAACTGTGGCTCTACCCATCTGCATCACCTGCAACAGGCAGTAATAGAAAATAATGCTGATATGGGATTTGCTTTTGATGGGGATGCGGACCGAGTATTAGCAGTCGATGGTCAAGGTCGTGCCATTGATGGGGATTATATACTTTATTTCTGGGGTCAAAGCTTAAGTCAAGCTGGGTTACTGCCAAAAAACCTGATAGTAACAACTGTGATGGCTAACTTAGGATTTGAACGTGCTTGGCAAGAACAAGGCGGACAAATGTTGCGGACTAAAGTGGGAGACCAATACGTTTATGCAGAAATGCAGCGTACAGATTCGATGTTAGGTGGGGAACAATCAGGACATATTTTGTGCCCCCATTATGGCATTACAGGTGATGGTCTAATGACAGCCCTCCATTTAGCCACCCTGGTGCAAAAATCTGGAGTATCCTTAGTAGAATTAGTAGACCAAAGCTTTCAGACATATCCCCAACTACTCCGAAATATCCGGGTTGAAGACCGTGAACGCCGAGTTAATTGGCAAGAATGTGAACCATTAGTCATAGCTATTGAAGAAGCTGAGAAAGCACTAGCAGATTTTGGGCGGGTTTTAGTCCGAGCCTCTGGCACAGAGCCACTAATTCGAGTTATGGTAGAAGCAGTTAACGCTGAATTAGCAAACTATTGGACAGAGAACCTAGTCTTAGCAGTCCACCAAAATCTGGTCTAAACTCAGCCAGCAATGCCGACACAAAAGTCTAAAAAAAAATCGAAAAGTAAATCAAAAAAGAAAGGCAAACCTGCTGCACCCAAGATTAGTAAAAAGGAGTTAGCAGCTCAAAAGCGCCAACGAGCCAAGGATATTCAAAAGGCCATTGGCGCTCTTGTTACTTTTGGGGGCTTAGGAGCAGTAGTTGGAATCGCACTATTCTTTGTGGCTGACCCAAAGTTGGCTCTTGCTGGTGGGGGTGGTATTGCAGTATTAGGTATTTCCTACAAATATCCGATGTGGGGGTTATGGGGATTTCTGATATATCTGCCCTTTGCTGGCACTATTACTTATTCTATTGGTGGTGGAAGTCCCATATTTCAGCTTGCCAAGGATGGTTTCTATATTCCGGCAATTATTGCTATTGGTCTATGGTGCAAAAGAACAGGAAATCCGTTTATTATTCCCAAGGCACTGAAAAATCCCTTATACCTTTTATTGGGTTTTTGTCTGATTACTCTCATCTTTGTTAATGGTTTTCAACAGCTTGATCCACCAAGACCGAGTGATAAACCAATTTTTATGGGAATATTGGGGCTGAAAGTTTTCCTGGGTTATCTGCCGTTGATTACTGCTGCTTATTACCAAATTAAAAGTAAAAAAGAACTACTATTTGTAGCTCGTCTGACTTTAGTTCTGGCTATCATTTGTTGTCTTCTGGGTTTAATGCAGTACCAATATCTTTCTTCTGGAAAGTGTCAAGGTACTCGTGGTAAACAAGGAGAGGAACTTTTTAGAGCAACATTAGAAGCCAGGTGTTTAGTGGGAGGTTCCCTAGTTTTTAGTCCGGAAGTAGGGATGATTCGTTTGCCTGGTACTTTTGTTGCACCTTGGCAGTGGGGATGGTTTTTGATTGCTAACGCTGCTTTTACTTTTGCATCTGCTTTTAGTGACCCAAACCCTCTGTGGCGGATAGGTGGTTTATTTGGTATGGCAGTAGTTTTTGTGAATGCAGTTATTTCTGGTCAAAGAATTGCTCTAGCTCTAGTACCAGTTGTAACTATAATTCTTTTAGTGCTAACTGGTCAGGTTGCTAACCTCAAACGGTTTCTTCCTATTGGTATTGGGTTGGGTGTAGTTTTGGGAGTAGCAATGGTATCTAATCCTGCAGTTGTTCAGGAAAGGATAGATAGTTTTGCTAGTCGCTGGAATGCTTCACCGCCCACTGATTTTATTACTCAGCAATTTGAAGAGTCTAATCATGCTCAAGATGGAGTTTTTGGAAACGGATTAGGACGTGCTACAAACTCAGTTCGAGTTTTTGGTAAAACTAGGTTGATTGAGACATATTATCCTAAGTTAATTTATGAAATCGGACCTGTTGGCACAATTGGATTTTTAATTTTAGTTACGACTATTACTTTTACTGGTTTCAAAGCTTATCGCTCTGTTAAAGAGAAAAACTTGCGTAGTTTTGGAGCAAGTTATTGGGTTTTTGTTCTGATTATTAGTTATAACACTTATTATTATCCTCTAGATGTAGACCCAGTTGCGGTTTATTACTGGTATTTTGCTGGAATAGTTTTCAGGTTGCCAGAAATAGATAAACAGGAACAGGCAAGAATCAAAGCTGAAGCAGAAATGGAAAATAGTAAATAAGAAGGTGAAAAATGAACACAGAATCCTTAACCCAACAAAATCAACAATTAACTATTCCCATTTCCATTATCATTCCCACTTATAATCGTGAGGAACCTCTGGTAGATTCTATCGCAGATGTGCTTAAACAAGATTACCCTAATTTTGAAGTTTTGGTAGTTGACCAAACTGCTAGCCATCAACCAGAAGTACAAGCTTATTTAGAAGCCCAAGCTAATGCGGGTAAAATTAAATGGTTTCGTCTAAGTTGGGCAAGTTTACCAGGAGCAAGGAATTATGCTGTCAGACGCGCTAGTGGGGAAATAATTCTGTTTCTTGATGATGATGTGCGGTTGCCAGATGGGTTTTTAGTTGCTCACGCTCGTAACTATCTCGATCGCCCAGAAATAGGAGCAGTAGCAGGAAGAGTATTTGACCGGATGAAATTAGGAGATTCTGGTGGAGAGTTGGAAATAGAGGATTTGCCCTCAGAAGCAGCAGACCCTGGTATTGCTTGGTATCACATTGATTTAGTGCATACGGTTAAGCCTCAACAAGTCATTTCAGCAAGAGGGTGTAATATGTCGTTTCGCCGAGAAATTTTTACTAAATATGGGCTACATTTTGACGAGCGGTTTCGAGGTAGTGCGGTAAGAGAGGAATCAGATTTTTGTTTGAGGTTGCGACAAACTGGTTATCAAATTTGGTATGACCCACAAGCTTCTTTAGTTCATTTGGGTGAAGAGAGTGGAGGTTGCCATGACATTAGTACCCGCTCTCTCCAATATCAAATTACTTTCTATCACAATCACTTTTTTATGGGATTAAAAAATCTCACTCCTACTGAATGTCTGCGTTTCTTTGGCAAATTATTTGATTGTCATGTTTTGGGCAACCCACCTTGTTATAAAAGTGGTTCTCCCATCAAAATCATCACTCGTGGTAGCTTCTATACGCTTGGTTTTTTCAGTGCTTTAAAAACTTGGATAAAATCCAGTTGGGATGACGGTCAAATTTATACTCGACAAGCTGAATTAAATTCTCAAAAAACAGCTAGCAATTAGTTTTTATACCAAATTGATAAATTTTTGCTACAAACGAGCAGGGTTATTTATAGTAGTCAATAGTCAATAGTCAGTAATCAGTAGTCATTAAAAATAGGTTATTCATCCTTTTTTCTATGAAATAATTCTTGTCAATCGACGATATATCTGAGTTAAAGCATTTTTGTTGACCCAATTATTTGTAACATTCCCCCGCCTCCGCGTTGGCGCAGCCTGTGCGTCAGCACATGGGCAAGCTTTTTTCAAAATAGTATTACTTAGAGAAAAGATTGTTTGTGAAGGAAATAAAAAATGAGATAGGGAATAGGGAAGAAGGAATCAAAACAACTATTTCTCACTTAAAAATATAGGAATATATTTACCTCAAATCTCTCTATCTACCAGATTTTAATCCTTTGAAGTCTGACCACTTTTAGATTTTAGTAACTATTCATTCTCTTATACCATTTCTCCATGAAGTTGCGCTTAATATAAAGATGAGAATAGTCAGTGTAATCAGGTCTGAGCAACAATTATTAAGGGCATTGTTACAGAGAAATGGTATTAATACTTATTTGACAAACAGTTTCTTACAATAAAAATCTGAAATATCACCACAATAACAACTATGAAAATCTTAGTAGCTAGCCATACATATATTGTTGATTTAAACAGAGAAAAATTACGCGCTCTTGCCAAACTGGAATCAGATATTGAAGTAACAGTTGTTGTACCTCGTCGCTGGAATCCCAAAGGCGTACAAAGTCAAATATTTGAAACCAAATTTATTGATGAAGGTTCATTTCAAGTAGTACCAATTTCTAATTACAGCGAAAATAATCAAGCTTTACTAACATTCGGCCCGGATTTAATTGGTTTACTCCGAAAATTTAAGCCGGATATTATTCAAGTTGAACAAGGTTCAAAAGCTTTAACCTATGCTCAGTTTATTACCTTGAATAAGCTATTAAGACTCAAAGCAAAAAATTTGTTTTTCACTTGGTGGAATTTGCCTTATGAACTTAAATTTCCCATTTCTTTACTAGAAGCTTATAATCTGAAAAATACGGATGGAATTGTTACCGGAAACCTGGATGGAGAGGAAATATTAAGACAACGAGGCTATAAAGGAGCGATTAAAGTAATGCCTCAGTTAGGAGTAGATGAAAGTTTATTTAAACCGGAATCTCAGCCAGAATTAAGAGATAGTTTGGGAATTAAACCTGATGATTTTGTTGTTGGTTTTGTAGGGCGTTTTGTGGAAGAAAAAGGATTATTAACTTTAACTAAAGCCCTGGCAGGTTTACAGGAAAAAACTTGGAAATGGCTGCTTTTAGGAAGAGGTGAATTAAAATATACTTTGCTAGAAAAAGCAACAGAACTAGGAATAAAAGATAGACTCATTTTCGTGGAAAGTGTTCCCCACGACCATGTACAAAAATATATTAATCTGATGAATACTTTGGTATTACCATCAGAAACTACTTATAAGTTTAAAACTTTAACTTCTGTGGGTTGGAAAGAACAATTTGGTCATGTTTTAATTGAAGCGATGGCTTGTAAAGTGCCTGTAATAGGTTCTGATTCTGGGGAAATTCCTCATGTGATTGGAGATGCTGGTTTAGTATTTCCAGAGGGAAATATTGAGGATTTGAGACACTTTTTAATGCAGTTGATGGAGCAAAAAGATTTAGCTGAAGAAATAGCGCAAAAAGGTTATGAAAAGGCAATGGATAAATATACAAATAAAGCTTTAGCTAGGCAGTTGTTGGATTTTTATCAGGAGTTGATATAAGTAAGGTAAAAAGGTAAGCATTCAGCTATTAGCCGTCAGCTTTTCCTGCGGAATGCTAAGCAAACAGCAATAATATCTAAACTTTAAGGACTTGCTCTAAATAAATATAGCCTTTAAAGTCAGCTTTTATAGCAAGATTCAATTTGCCTCAATTAATAAAGCTTTTATCTAAAACTAAAATAAATAGCTGATAGCTGATAGCTGACTGCTGAATGCTTACGTAAAAAGTTAAAAGTGAGGTTATGATTGAATCAGGTACAAAATTTTGAATTTTACTAAACAATTAATAGTGGAGCTAGTAATAGGTAAGTTTGTGATTGAGAAGAGTTGACGACTGTATCTGGTAATCTAATTATTTAAAATAGGTTTATATATAGCATTCCTCTGCGTGCTTTTGAAAAAAATATCCTAGAAATAGGGAACAGGGAACAGGGAACAGGGAACAGGAGTAAGAGTTTCAGGATTTTTATCTATTTTTTGATTTGTTAGAAATAATTTAGGATTCCTATATGTACCTTGCCTACATCATAAATGCTATAAATAAAACAGTTTATCAAGTTGTAAAATTAACTATATGAAAAATACAAAACTTAGAAAAATATCAGTGAGTTTATTTGTAACTATCTTGATATTAGCTACTCCAATAGTAGCACAAAGACCACAAATTCAACAGTTAGTTGAAACTAAAGAATGTCGGGGATGTAATTTAGTAGCTGCTTCTCTAAATAGGATTGACTTAAAAGGTGCAAATCTCCCTAATGCTGACTTAAGTAGTGCTGATTTATTTGCAGTTGATTTGAGTAATGCAAATCTCCTGAATGCTAAGTTAAGTGGGGCAAATTTAAGTCGCGCTACTATAGAAAACTCTAACTCAAGAAATGCTAATTTTGAACTAGCTAACTTAAGTAATGCGAATCTGAGAGATTCCATTCTCAAAAAGACAAATTTTACAGCTTCTAACTTAATTAGAGCTAATTTAGGTAATACTAATCTAACTGATGCTAATCTAACTGATGCTAATCTAACTGATGCTTATTTAAAAGATGCTAATCTCAAAAATGCTATTCTTGAGAATGCTAATTTTACTGGTGCTGATCTGCGAGGTGTTTCTCTAATTTATGCTGATTTAAGTAATGCTAATCTGACAAATGTAGATCTCACAGGTGCTAACCTTACAAGAGCTAATCTCTCAGGTGCAGATTTGAGTCAAGCTAACTTAAAAGATGCTAACTTGAGGTGGGCAAATTTGAAGGGTGCTAACCTAAAATATGCCAATCTTGATGATACAAGAATCAAAGATGCTTATCGGTAAAAAAGCTCATTGATAAGTTAATCTAAGTAAAAATTTTAGAGGTATGATTGAGCAGTTATATTAGTAAGTAGTAAATAAATTTTATTACTTTTCAGATTTTGGTAAATTGAAAGTCTTGATTCTCTAGTGCCAGAACAATAATCTGACATCTATACATCTATATATATTTATAAGTCCAAGATGTGAGTTCAACAGGGTTTAGTTTAGTTCACTATTTAGCTAGACATATACAGCATATTCCATGTAAATGTCATAGGTTAAATTTAACAACACTGGAGAAGAATACTCATTTAATCTGTCTATATATGCTTGAAGAACAATTTGAGCTTCGCGATGTTGGATCAAATATTGTCCTAATTCTTGGTCGGTCACAGCAGCATAATTAATTTGATTCATCAAGTTACTTCCTCATTCAGCCTAATTTAAAATTCAATATTTCTAGCTAAAATTCACAACTTATAAGTCCTATTTTGTGTGAGTTGTTATCCAAAAAATTAGGACTAATATTATATTGTATTATAATTAGTAAATTTCAATAATAAACATATCAAAATATACTATGACTAAAAATAGTAGTAAATCCTGGGATGAAAATTGGCAAATTATTGAGAATATTGGTGGCGGTGGTCAAGGTCAAACCTATCTAGTTGAGCCTAAAAATAATTCGTTTCCCGTTAATCAATACGTTCTCAAAAAACTTAACAAACAAAATGACGCTGAAAGACGTTCAAGAATGCGTAGGGAAGTGGTTGCTTTAGAAACAATAGATTGCTCAGGAATACCAAGGTTAATTGATTCAAATACGCAACTTTTCAAGTCAGATACTCCTCTTTATATGGTAACTGAATTTATATCCGGAGATACCTTATCTGATTTGGTCAAAACAGAAGTAATGAATATTTTTAGTGCTGTAAGTTTGACAATAAAACTATTAGATACTCTAGAATATTGCCATCAAATAGGAATAGTACATAGAGATATTAAGCCGGATAATATCATCATCAAAAATAATGATATTAGCACTCCAGTATTAATAGATTTTGGGATTTCTTTCAATAAAGTTGATGAGTATGGTACAGATTTAACACCAACATGGCAACATTTAGGAAATAGGTTTTTTCAACTTCCAGAACTTGGAGAAAAAAGTAGTTTACAAAGAGACCCCAGGTCAGATATTACACAAATTTGTGGAATTTTGTTTTTTACAATAACAGGAAAATTTCCTCTGTATCTTTTAGATTCTGAAAATGGAAATAAGCCACATCAGAGAAAAGAAGCTAAACAAAAGTTATCAGTTCTACCTGAGTATATACTATCTAAAATAAATAGAGTTTTTGATAGAGCTTTTGAGATGAAAATAGATTCTCGTTGGCAGTCTATTCCTGCACTTATGGCAGCTTTGATAGATATATTAGAATTAGAAAATCAAGCAGGGAATAAAACTGAACCTATTTTAGATAAAATTAAAAATAAGCTCTCAAGTTCTTCTAATCTACAGAAGAAATTATTTAAAAATATAAGTCAACAAATTATTGAAGAAATTTACGATATTGTTCCTGATATAGCTAAAGAGTTTAGTCATGATTTGGGAATTCTTGTAGCAGCACACCCAAAAGAAAGATTGAGAGTTGAAATCAATTGGGATAACTTAACTTTTTCAGAATATGTTATTGGTATAAGCTATACATATTCAAATGAATCATTTTACCCTAAATTTAAAGGGTATATAACAGGAAACGAAGTTGTTTTAGTATCAAGCATCAAAGAACTTCCCACCGAATTAGGACTTAGCAATTTGACAGAGACTTCAGATAAATTACCAGACATATCTCAAGAAGAAGTTGAGTTATTAAGAACTCCTCTAAGTGGAGAACCAGACTTTACTGGTTTTGCAGAACGTCTCAGAAAGTTTTATGCTGAAGGTGTAGAAAGTATAATTTAAAACTAATATAAAAAAAGGTGATTTAAACCTGGACTTAACTATTTTACTTATAGCAATTCCAGGATTTTTAGCCAGGGAATTAAGTACATTTTGTTAGCTGATAACTAACTGGTAAAAGCTGATAGCTAATTAGGGTTTGCTAATTAAATATTAAAGCATTAGAATATTAAAATATTAAAGCTTCTAGCCTTTTTGGGTCGAAAAAAGAGCAAGCTTTTCCGTTTATAGATATGCAAAAAGCGAGAATTTTAGGCAGAAAAATCCAGAAAAACCAAGGCACAACTCTTACCGAAAAATTAAGGTATAAATACTCTCTATTCATGGCGAAAAAGCGGTCGTTTGCGGAGCAGTCCGTAGGATGGGATGGCGTTTGCTACCGCAAAGCTTCGCTAAAGGCGAAGCGTCCCGGAGGGAAAGGTCTCCCGCTCTTAACAAAGCTGCTCCGAAGTGCGCCATATCCAATCGACCAAGAGAAGAAAAAAAAATCCTTTTCGCCAATCTTCTTCTTGATAAGAAGAGGTAATTATTAATTATTAATTATTGAATCCTGCCACCTCTACAATTCCCATTTATCCTAACTCCTACCCTTACTAGCTGACTGCAAATTTAGCCTAATTTAGAATTCTCAATTCTCAATTCTCAATTCTCAATTCTCAATTCTCAATTCTAATTAACATTAGTCAAACTCTTAAACTTACCAGTAAACCTATTAAAGAACAACTCTAAAACCGTCCGTTTACCAACATTAATATTAGAGTTAACCGCCATACCATTTTACAAACCAATTTCCAAATCATTTTCATTATCTGGAACAAAAGATTGGTGCTTCTGGAGATATATAAACTTTTAGGTCTCCAGACCATGAACTTACTTTTCCTGGATTACAACCTTCTTTAATTCCATCAGCTTCTAATTCTAAAGTATAGGTTCCTTTGTCAACTTTTCCTAGATTTACTCTGGGATAATTAATAACTTGCACATCTTTTGATTTAGGATGTTCATATTTTTGATACTTTTCAAATTTGTCATCTAAATAAAAGTTGATTAACGTTGGAGCACAATGAGTTGTACCAGGGTGGTACTCGACTTGTAAATTTCCTTTCCTCTGTACTTCAATTATTTCTTTGCGACGAGGTTTACAACGTTGACCAGTAGTTTCACATTCTATTTTTTTATCTCCTAACCTTATATCTTGTACTTTTTCTGATTTATTACAGATACTGTTAAGGATTAATTTCCCTACTCCTCCAAATATTAGAACTATTATTGCAAAGCTTCCTGCAATAATAGCAGCAATAACTTCTTTACTTAAAAATGGATTATTTTGGTTATTATTAGTCATCTAATTTATAATTTTTAGATTATAGCTACTATAAAAATACAACTTGAGATTAAATTTATTGATTAATCAATAAGTATACTAATTATACCAGGCGATCGCCTACTCCTTTCTTTCCATCTGCTTACGAATAGCAGCTTGAATTTTCTCATCAAAATCAGGATCCTTAAAAGTAGTAATAACTTTTTTATCTGGACGCTCACTTAATCTGTCTAGATATGCTTGAAGAGCAACTTTATCCTCACGATGTTTAATAAAATATTGTCTCAACTCTTTGTCAGTCATAGCAGAATAGTTAATTTGACTCATTAAATTACCTCACCATTTAATTTAATTTCCAATTCAATTTCTTCTTGATTTCCGGCTATAATATACAAGTTACCAGAACGTTCATCTATACATATTAAGATGTATAGGTTGGAGCATAAAATAAGTTAATTGATAACAAATACGATACAGACTTTTCAATTGTGATTCGGTAGGCATTAATAAATATAACTCAAACGTTTTAACCTCCCAGTAAATCTATAAAAATTAGTTATCTCCAAAGATAAATTCATCTATTAGCCAAGGATTGAAATCCTTGGCATCTTAAATCTTGTTTTGAGTTTTTAACTCATACAATTCAAGGTAATGAAGCTGTTAACATAGTTCCTCCGCAGGAGGCTAGCTTACTGCTGAAAGCTAAAAGCTAATTAACATTAGTCAAGCTCTTAAATTTGCCAGTAAACCTGTTAAAGAACAACTCTAAAACCGTCCGCTTACCAACATTAATATTTGAGTTAATTGCCATACCATTCTGCAAACCAATTTCCAGATCGTTCTCATTATCCAGAACAAAAGTTTGCCGTTCTAAATCAATTGTAGTTTCAAAAGAAAAATAAGGTCTTCCTGCTTCTTGGTCTGGTGGAATAGCATCATCACTAATAGAAATAACCTCCCCAGTTACAGTACCAAATTCATTAGCTGGTAAAGCCTCAACTTGTACTTCTACAGGTACACATTCAACATCACTTAAACCTAATTTTTCTCGGTTTTCTTTAAGTTCCGGACAAGCACATTTTTTACCCGGTTCACATTCAATAACTTCCCCACCAGCTAATTCTTGATCGTGATAGGGTTCCAATTTTTTCCGTTTATCATTTAAAGCTTTTAATACCAAAGCAATATCTTTATTCTGAATATAAACTACCGCCTCTAAACCTTCATCATCATCTAATACTGTTAATAGTGGTTCAGTTTGTTGAGCTTCATAAGACGCATCCTCACATCTTTCTGGTTTAATATCTCCTGGTTTCAGCACATCATTAATTACATATTGACAAATAGGATCATTTTTAATATTTAGAGAAGATTCTTCTTTACTGACTGGTTTTAAATCAAAAATTACCCCAGAAACAGGTGCTTTTAAAACTTGATTATCACGAGCTTCTTGTAACTTTTCAATCTGAGCATTAACTTCCGTAAGTCGCTTTTGATTATCTAATTTTAGGCGAGTAAATTGAGAATCTATCCGGGAAATTTCTCTACCTTCATTCTCAGCAATTCTGGCATAAAGTTCTCTCGCCCAAGCATCCCTTGTATTTTTTAATTGTTCTTTGGCACGATTAATCGCAACATTTAATCTTTGTTGTTCTAATCTCGCCCTTTCTACTTCTGCTTGACGCGCTTTTATCTCTCCTTCTCTGGAATTAATATCTGCTTCTCTAGAATTAATTTCCGCTGCACGAGTATTTATTTCCCCTTCTAAAGTATTAATATCTGCTCGGCGAGAATTTACTTCTCCTTCCCTAGCAGTAATATCTGCTAACCGAGAATTTACTTCTCCTAGCCGAGTATTTATTTCTCCTGCTCTTGCTTGAATTTGGTCTTGCTGTCTTAAAAGTTCACTTTCGCCTCGGAATACTTCTTGTTGTTGACGTTTTTGTTGTAGTTCAGCTATAGCTCCTTCTTCTACCAAAGGTGATATTTGGTCTAAAATTTCTTGGTTAGAACCTAATACTTGTTCAGACTTACTTAATTGCCCTTTTGCTAGTTCTAATTGTTCTTGAGAATATTTTAATTGTTCCTGACTATTTTTAAGTTGTTCTTTCGCAAAGGAGAGTTGTTTTTCTGTATTATTTAACTGCTCATAAGCAAAAGCTAGTTGTTGTTTACTATTATTTAATTGTTGTTTAGAAAATTGTAATTGTTGACGGGAATATTGCAACTGGTCTCTGGCTACTCTTAATTGTTCTAGAGCAGCTTCTTCATCTTCTTCAGCTTGTTGAAGTTGTTTTTCTAGTTCTGCAACTTGCAATTCGACAGTACCTACACGAGAATTATATTCAGCTTTATAGTTAACATATAATCCTTGTAAACTAGGGTCTACATTAATCAAACCACCTCTATTTAGATAAAGTTCATCAATTAAAGCTTTATATGTTGTATTTTCTGATATCCTAGTTTGTCGCTCTTCAGCAAGTTTTTGTAAATCTGGAGGCAAAGCTTCCGGAACTTTGCCATTTAGTACATCTTGATAAAACTTATTTTCCCTAATAAGGGTTTCTCTTAATTCTTGAGCAGAAGCTAAATCCGCACTAGGAGCAGTGGGGCTAAAAGTTAGCAATGGTTGATTTTTCTCTACGCGATCGCCATTTTCCACGTGCAGTCTCACCACATTGCCACTTGTAGGAGCTTGGACATCTATGGAACCATCTTTAAGTTCTAATTGGCCAGTTGCTGGTACTGCTTGGTCAATCTCAGCAAAGTAGGCCCAAATTATCGCGGAACTGGTAATTAACATAATCATCCACAGAAAAAGCCGGGATAATATGGCTGGTTTCTCTAAAATTACTGGTTGTTCGTTTAATGATGTAGATTGAGTATTCATTTTTTTCTTAACTTTTGCCTATATAGTGTAAGCATTTCCTGCGGACTGCTGCGCAAACAGCTATTAGCTGTCAGTTCTTCCTACGGAATGCTGCGCAAACAGCTTTTTAATGAATCAAGCAAGCATTCGTTTAACTTCTACTACATTTTCAACCAGAGATTCATACTCTGAAGCTTTGATAAAATTCAGGTCGCGAGCAAGCAAAAGATGATACTCAAGCTCACTAGCTGAACCCATAGCAATTTGAAGAAAACGACATAGTTCAGCGTCTCCACTTCTACCAAATCCTTCTGCAATATTTGCGGGAATTGAAGCACAACAAAGACGAGTTTGACTTTTCAACCCATACAATTCTGTTGCAGGAAATATAGATGTGGCTAGATAGACTGCTAAGGTTAACTAATGAGCTTTTGCCCATACTTTTAATTCCTTAAAGTCTCTCAATTGTTTTTTCCTCCTTTAAAGGCCACGAGAGCTAATAACTGATAGCTGATAGCTGACTGCTGAATGCTTACTTTATTGTTGAGATTCTTGTTGTTGATATAAACAGAAATAACGTCCTTTTACTGCCATCAACTCATCATGGCTTCCCTGTTCTACCACCGAACCTTGATCCATCATAATAATAGTATTAGCATTTTTCACTGTAGTTAAACGGTGAGTAATAAAGAACACTGTTGTATTAGCAAAAGACTCAGCTAAATTCTCACAAACTTGACGTTCCGAACTATAATCTAAAGCGCTAGTTGCCTCATCTAAAATTAACAACTTCGGGTTTTGTAAAACCGTTCTAGCAATCGCAATTCTTTGCCGTTGTCCCCCTGATAGTGAGCTGCCTCTTTCTCCCACCATTGTGTTATAACCACTAGGCAAATTCATAATAAAATCATGAGCCACCGCTATTTTAGCAGCCCTAATAATTTCATCAGTTGTAGCATCCGGATTTGTCAGAGCAATATTATCTTGAACCGTACCATTAAACAGGAGAGTATCCTGCAAAACCACCCCAATTTGACGACGTAATGAATATAATTCTACCTTTTGAATATCATAACCATCAACAAAAATTCGACCAGAAAGTGGCGGATATAAACGCTGCAATAATTTCATCAACGTACTCTTTCCAGAACCACTCAAACCGACAATTCCCACAAAAGAACCAGCCGGAAATTCCAAATTTATATTCGCTAATTGTAAAGGTCCGCTTTGATTAAATCTGAAAGAAATTTCCTCAAATTTGACACTGCCATTAATCGGTGGCATATCAATATTATTCCGGTCTTCCTCATCTACTTCCGCTTCAGTATCTAATACATCTCTGAGTCGTTCAATTGACATTCCCACTTCTTGGAAACTTTGCCAAACACTAACAAAACGGAGCAACGAACCTGTCACATTACCCGCAATAATTCGGAAGGCAATTAATCCCCCCACAGACAACTGACCATCTATTACTAAATAAGCACCAACCCATAAAAGTGCTAATCCTGAAAGTTTATTTAAAAAGGTACTAATAGAACTAGAAGTAGTCTGAGTCAAAACAGTATTAAAACTTGCAGTCATAAACTTAGCATAACGAGCCGACCATTCCCAACGAGACCGCAATTCTAAGTTCTGAGCTTTAACAGTTTGCACCCCATTTAATACTTCTACTAAATAAGATTGAGAATCAGCATAACGTTCTGCCTTTTTCCGTAGTAACCTTCTCACAATAGGAGAATTAATCACAATAATTCCAGCAAAGAAAGGCACCCCTGCCAAAGCTACAGCCGTCATTAATGGGTTAAGAGCGAGCATCACAGCAATATAAATTACTGAGAAAACCGCATCCAAAACCACAGTTAAAGCAGTACCTGTCAGAAAATTCCTAATATTAGCTAATTCACCAATCCTACCAGTCAAATCACCCACCCGGCGATTATCAAAATAATTAAGTGGAAGACGGAGTAAATGGTCAATTACTTCCGAACTAAGTTTGACATCTATCCGGTTAGTAGTATCTACAAATAAGAAAGTTCTTAAACCCCCCAATAAAGCCTCAAACAGAGCCACCAATAACATCAAGATACCCAGAACATCTAGAGCCTCAATATTACGTTGCCCCATGACTTTATCAATAATAATCATCGTCATTAAGGGGTTGACCAAGCCAAATATCTGCACAAAAAATGAGGAAATCAACACCTCAATAAAAACCGTGCGATGCTCCATCAAAGAAGGAACAAACCACCAAAAACTAAACTGTTCCTTCTGTTCCGATTTTGGCGCTTGGAGCAGCAAAACCTGTCCAGACTCTCCCCAAATTTCGGCGAACTGTCCTGGTTTAAGTCGGCTTAATCCTGATTCTGGACTACCAACAACAATCTCTTGTTCTGTAATGCTGTAGAGAATAGCAAAACTATCCTGCCACGGTATTAAAGCTGGAGCTTTCAGACGGTTAACTGCTGCTGCCGGTACCTGTACTAGTTGGCCACTTAATCCCATCATTTGAGCGATCGCCCCACAAGCTTGCATAGATATTCTGCCTGCAGTCCGAATTTGATTATCCAGTACCCGGCGAATTACGTCCCGGCGAAACTTCAGACCCAGATGCTTTGCCAACATCTGAAAGCAAGCCAAAGGAGCAGCAATTTGTCCCTTAGCCCTAAATATGGGATATTTTGTAGATTGAGTATCTTGAACAACTGTTGGTTCTGGTGGGCGGGCGGGTGCTTGGGGCACCATTGACACATCTATGGGAGCAAGTGGAGTTTTTTGTGTCTCATTTTCTCCAGTAATATCTTCTGTTGTTTCAGCTTCTTCATATTTTTGTTCTGGGAACCCCAGAATTCTCGCCCCAGTAGTCCCTTCTATTTTTAAAGACTTACCTACTCCATCCAAAACTATCTGACTACCGGGAGCAAAGTCTCCGACTATCCCACTACTGACCAACCAAATTTTTTCTGGGTCTAGAATAGATGCTAATTCTTTGGTTTTTTTGTCACCTTTAGGTAGATTGATTACTACCGTATTTTCGGCAACATTGTTAGATAGTTCTTTGAGGTTGCTACTAACTTCAGCTCTTCTCGCAAATTCTTGGCTAAGTAGCTCAAATATTTCACTGACTGCCGGACATTCAAGAAAAACTTCCCCAAATTCTGGTTCAGCTTCTAATATTGCCAAAAAGTCCGCTGCGGGTAAGGTAACAGCAATTAAATCTGTTGATGCAAGTGCTGTTTCACAAGGCATTCCCCGTAGCAACCCAGCCCAACCCAAAATTTCTCCTGGCCCGGCTAATTGCAAACTGACATGACGTTGCGATCGCTGGTCATATCCTAATACTCGTGCCTGTCCCTGATAAATTATCGCTACCTGGGTAGGCATTTTTTCCCGTTCAAATAGTGGTTGGCCAGTACGGTAGCCTAGTAGTTGACATTTTCCCACTAATTGAGTTTTCAGGGCATTTTCTGAAAGAAGATTAAATGGTGGCTTATTTGCCAGAAATTCTTGTACTTGTACTCTTGATATTGTCGAAGAAGTTGCCATCGAGTTTATTATAGTTTCACTCTAGTTCGGGGATACCTAATTGATTTTCCCTTGTACTTTAGGTCGGATTTTAAGTTATATCAAATTGCTTACATTTAAAATTTGAGAGCAGCCAATTATCCCTATACTTTCACATCTGAACGTAGAGGTTTTAGGGGACCAATTTTACCTATTTGTTCTCGTAGCCAATTTTCAAATAATTCATCCATTAGAGCCCGACGCATTGAATCATCAAGTTGTGCTGGAATAAACTTTTCTAACCTAATAATTACTGTCCATTCTGTTAATGGACGTGGTGCCCAGATTTGACCAGGTTGACTTACTGATAAAATTTTACCTATAGCAGGGTGTGGTTGACTTAGAGCAACTGGCCCTAATAATCCTCCTGTTCGTCCTTCAGGACCTTCAGAATATTGACGTGCAACATCCGCAAAGGTTTGCTCTCCTTCTACTATGCGAAAGTATAGTTCGTGGGCTAGACCTGGATTTTTTGTCCGAATTAGAGAGTACACTACCTGGTCTAAGGTGCTTTTACGAGTTAGAAAATACCTTTCTACTTGATTGCTCCAGGTTTCTTGTTTAAATTTTTCTAGTAATATTGGCCGAGTTGCCATTTCTTCTAGTTGTTCTTGGGTTATCCCTTGGCTTTTGAGCCATGCTTGTTTAGTTTCAGGGTTATTTAGTTGGTATTGGCTCTCAAATTTTTCTAGGGCAGCCGATTTTTCTGCTTCTGTACAAGTCAAGTTGGCGATCGCTTGGTCAATAATCACCCCTCGCAAAAAATGAGGCATTAACTGATAACGTTGTAGTAAGGATGGGATATCCTGAGCTTGAAGTAATTTATCACCTATTTGAAACAGTCCTGTCATTTTTTATATCTCCAACTGACTTGCACTATCTCTTTTAATTTAGTCTTCTACTGAAAGAAGTGACAAATAACTTACCTGATTAAGTCTTGACCACTTCACTCGACTCGCTTGATTTTGTCTGATGTTTGACCCCTGACGCTTTTCTGTCGGAAGCTGTTCCTTTGCTGATTCAATACTTATGTACTAGCTACCAAGGTTTTAGGAAAAATTCAGATTTTAGATATGAGTAAAAATCTATACTTAAGTTAATCAGTAACTAAAACAATAAAAATGGTTTTTTGTAAGTATTGCCCCTGATAGATATCATCATTAAAATATATATTATCTCCATCATAACATTGGCTTACTCCCCTACTTTCCATACTTAGAAATCTTTTATACATCTCATTGAAATTACTTGACAAAACTAGATTATTGTAGTATATAGCAAATTTGCTCTGCATAAGTATGACCATCCAAAAATTTAGGATTAGAGGCCATTTTTTGTTGAATTTGGTTGCGATAATACCAACGTAAGTTTTGGTCGGTCGCTAATGCTACACTTATATCCATATATTCTTTCTCCGTATGAGTAATTAATTCCGGTAATTCTAGTTCTGTGATTAAGGCTGCTATTTGTCTACTTTTTAATGTTTGACTTTCTCTGACAACAGTGGGTATTCCTAGCAAAAAACATTCAGCTATTGGGGTAATGTCTGAAGGTAGGAAAGCATCTAAATATACATCGGCTAGGTTGAGGCATTTTTGAAAATCTTCCCTTGATTTGAGATTCTTAATCACAATTATCCGATGTTTATCCAGGCCAAAATCAGAGCATCCCAATTGCATTTGTTTCCATAACCATATTTCTTGATAATCTTCTGGCTCGAAACGGTAAGGGCATAATACTAGGATGGAATTAGGGACAGCAGCTATGATTTGCAACCAAGTTTGTCTCTGTTCTGGGTAAAGTTGATGAGTATGAGCGCCAGAAATAAATATAATGGTCTTGGAGTCAGCACCCCAACTAGCACGAGTAGGGCCAACTGTTGGTTTGGTTGGGGGGGGGAAATTGAGAGATAAACCAGAACCGGGCAAAGTAACCAGGGAGGCAAGTGGGGGTGCTTCACAAAATGCTTTTTCCCCAACAATAGAGTAATCTAAATTTTGGATGCCATTAGGTAAGGCACTAGTAGTTATTTGTCGCCGTGCGAGTCGATGCAAAGCTAAGTTACAGAAAGAGTTAGCTTTATCAGCAGGATTAGTAGCAATCAGCAAAATATCCAGCTTATCAGCGCGGATAGCATTTACCTGCTCAGATAGATTTCCGGACAAATTCCTAGACCAATCTGCTTTTTGACAATAAACACCCAGCATATCATTTGTAATAGAAAAATAATATAACACTATTTCAAACTCATGTCTACCTAAATTTTCAAGCAGAGAAATAACAGCAAAAGTATCATCTTTAAAACTTAATTTATCGAGCAATATTCCGAGACGAATTTTATAGATATTCTCTGTTTTTTCAGGAAAAGAAAAATCAAGTTGATAACCATGAGACTGCAAACAAAACTCCCTAACCGCAAACACCTGCTGCCAAAAATCAAGCAGCGATAAATCAGACAAAACCAAACCACTTAAATCCACATCATAAGTTAGAAAAGCAGCAATATTCTCTTTAACTTCCCAGTGACTATTAGAAAAAACATTACCTTTCAAATAAACCATCAAACCCCGAACATACTCACAATATTTATCCCTATCTCCAACATCTTGAAAATTGAGAGGAGCAGCAAACAAAAAACCAAGAAAATCAGCAAAAATCCACCTTGGCAAAACAGCGCAACGATAATTTATAGGCAACTCAAAAGCAAACCGATAAAGCAGAAAAGCCAAAATCTCTTGAAGCAGATTATTTCCAGAAAAATTTATCTGCAAACCACCAACAAACTCCCATTCAGAATCAGTCAAAACCTCATTTTTAATCCCACTATGAAGCAGCAATTTATAAACCCTACCTATTTCACCAAGATAAGAAAACTTTAACTGCTCCTGAGAAAAACCCAACAACTTTTCCGCAACTAGACGACGCAGTTGACGGAGACTATTTAACACCGACTCATTAGTAGGATAACGACGATATTCTGCCACTAAATTTGCGACTTGAGAAAAATCATAATTTGACAGAAATCCTAATTTTTGTCTGACAGTTGCTTTAACTTCAGGAATCAAAAAGTTATAAGTAGGATTCTCCAAAATTTTCTGATAAAACCGCTGATAATCTTGCGAATTTTTTCCAGAAGCAAGATTTAATTGAGTTTGCTGACGAGGATGAATCCGAAGTTTAGATAAACTCTTATCCACAAATCCAATTTTGTAATTTCCCATAATTCTCAACCACATATCTATATCTAAAACTTGAGTCAAACTGGGGTCAAAAAGTCCGATTTTTTCAAAGACAACTTTAGGAACTAAAACTGTAGTTGGCTCGCCAATTTTATTAAGACGATACTTCATAAGATTAGGGTCTAATAATAAATCTTTTCCTGACTGAACAGTTTGCAAATTTGACCAATCTTTGTATAAATCTTGAGTGCCACGATAAGCAGCAATACAAGTAGAATTTTTTTCTGCACCTGGTTCTAAAATTACACGACGGCGAGAGAAGACTAAGCCTATTTTTGTATCTTGTTCTGCTAGTTTTACAAGTTCTTCAATACAGTTATTTTCTAGCAAGTCATCTTGCAAGAGGAATTTAATATATTTGCCTTTTGCCTCAGAAATACAGAAGTTTAAGTTGCCGACTAAGCCATAATTTTGATGTAGAAGTATACGAAAGTTAATTTGGGGATTTTGTCGTTGTAATCCTTTGACTATTCCTATAGTTTTGTCGGTGGAGTTGTCATCGGAAATGATGATTTCTAGATTGGGATATGTTTGGGAGATGGCGCTGTTAATAGCAGCTTCAATAAATTTTTCTCCGTTGTATGTGGGAATGCAAATACTGACAAGTGGAAATTTATTGGTATTAGGATTTGGGGATAATTTTGTGGCTGGAATATTGGTAAAGTTTTCGGTAATTTGGGTGATATGTTGAAGACGAGTTTTGATTTTTTTGCCGATGGTTTCTGGAGTGAGTAATGATTTGATATCTTGGGCGGCTTTGATTCCGATTTTTTCAGCTTGCCGATAATTGTTAAAGACATATTTCATTAAATTTGCACAATGTTCGATGTTAGGATTTGCCCAAATATCTCCTTGTTTATATGGTCCGTGTTTTTCAGTAATTGCTACTTTTTCATACTCGACTAAAAAGCTATTTCCGACATTCATAAATTCGGTGTTTGATGAGTAACCTGTGGCAATAACTGGTTTGCCATAAAACATTGCCTCTGCCATTGTTAAACCAAAGCCTTCGGCGCGATGAAGGGATACATAACAGTTGCAATGGTAGAGTAAAGCGTTGATTTTATCTTTGGATAAGTAGCCATCTATATGTTTAATATTAGGAGAGTCTCTAATACTATTTATTAAGCGCAACTTATCGTGGGGAAATTTTTGGGAGTTGGAAGATTTTATCAGGAGTAAAACGTCTGGGTTTGAGTTTATGAATGCTTGTTTAAATGCGGTGATTGTGGCGAGTGGATTTTTTCGTTCGAGGCGACTAAAGAAGTCGAATATAAATAAAAATATGAATTTTTCTTTGGGTAAGCCTAGTTCTTCTCTACTAATTTTTGGAATGGGTAAGTTGATGCTTGGCATCATTTTAATTACGGGAATAGGAGAGACCATGGAGATAGATTCGGCGCAGTAATTACTGTAGGTCCAAATCTCATTAAATGGTGTAAATGCTGTTATCCATTCTGGGGGAAATTTGGGAAGTTCCCACGCCCAAAAGCCAATGTTATATTTATTGGCAAAATATTGTTTGACGCTTGGTTTTTTGAGAAAGGTTTTGACTTCGTTGGCATTGACTTGAAATAGGTTGATTGGATGTGGATTTTCTTGGGTAAAGTTTTGGTAGGTTTGGTCTGAGTTTCTGTGAGGAGTGCTGATAATATTGTTGATGACAAAGGGAATGTTTGTTGTTTCTATTGCTCGAAGTGTTGCTCTTACTCCTTCCCCTATTCCTAATTCTCCTTTAATGAAACCTGCAATATTTATTCCGAGTTTTTGAGGAGTTGTTAATGTCGGGGAAGTTTGTCTTATTTCTGGCATTTTTTCTGGTTGTTGTTTTGTGGATTGAATTTTTGTCTGCTCCGATGAAGAAATTTTTTCTGTTTTTAGGTTGAGGTAATTTTCTGAAGTTATGACAGGTGATATTTTCTCTGCTATTTTTTCAGTTTCGGGAATTTTTGTCTGGTTTGATAAGGTTATCTTTCTTTCTTGTTCTAGCAGATTTTTTCCAGGTACTGAAGTTTCTTTTTTGTCTGCTATTTTGTCTGGTTGTGGAATTTTTGTCTGCTCCGATGAAGGATTATTTTCTGTTTCTGGTAGGAAAGGATTTTCTGAAGTTATGACAGGTGATATTTTCTCTGCTATTTTTTCAGTTTCGGGAATTTTTATCTGGTTTGATAAGGTTATCTTTTTTTCTTGTTCTAGCAGATTTTTTCTAGGTACTGAAGTTTCTGTTTTGTCTGCTATTTTGTCTGGTTGTGGAATTTTTGTCTGCTCCAATGAAGGGTTATTTTCTGTTTCTGGTGGCAAAGGATTTTCTGAAGTTATGGCAGGTGGTTTTATGTCTGGAATTTTTTGTGTTTTTTGTCTTTTTGGTTGAAGATTTATTGCCTGAGATAAGTTGATTGTTTCTCCTTCTTGTTTTGGCAGTTTTTTTGAAGTTATCGTTGCTGGTGTTTTGTCTGATATTTTTTCTGGCTTTTGTTTTGATGGATAGATATGTCCGAAGTTTATTTCTTCCCAATTTGATTTTCGAGTTTCGCTCTTCAACTGACTATTGATTATCTCAAAACATTGCAAATAATCCCGATTTTGTCTAAGAATGCGTCGCAGTTTTTCTGCATCATATTCTAAGAGTTTTTCACAAAATTTAGAGAGGATTTTTTTCTCTGTTAATAGATGGAGTGATGAGCCATTAGTATAGAGATTAAGATTAAATTTTTCGGCAATAATTTGGAGAGATTTAACTGTATATATAGATATGTGCTGACCTTCATTGAGTGCATAGTACCACCACTGGTTAGGTTGAGGATTGTAGGGCGGTAATATTTCTGTACTGAAGAGGATATTTTTGGAATAGTTTAAGATTTCTTTAATTTCGGCTATCGGATTAACCAAATGTTCAAATAATTCAAAAGCCGTGACTAATTCATATTTTTGGTTTGGGATAGATTGGAAGTTTTGGGCAAAAAGATTTTTACAGTATTTATCTTCCCAATAAAACTTATATTTAATGTCGCGCATCAGTCTAGTAAATATGCCATATCCACCACCAAAGTCGAGGAAGTTTCCATCTGGGTTGAACAGTCTATTAATGATATTTTTTGTAATGTGAGATAACATCAAATTTCTGAAAATTAAGCCTTCGTCACTAGTAGCGATCGCTTCAGTATAAGCTTGGCTTAACCAGTAGGGATATTCTGTTTGGATAAAATTGCAGTTTTGACATTGGAAGTAGTCAATTTTATATTTTTTGTTGAGGATGTAAGCTTCGGCAAAATTTAAGGAAGTTGAGTCACATATTTTGCATTTTATCATCTGTGTATAATTCTTGATAGTTTTAATATGTATATTAGTCAGTCTAGCAGGTTTGACTACTTATATATAATAGATGTATAAGTGATAATCTGACTAAGTTAGAAATTTCCTGAACTTGACCTGAGACCTTTTGACACTCCCTCAGTTTCATCTAGTCAAAAGTTTAGTTGGTTGGGAATTTATCTGATTCTAATTTAGATATTTTTATGTAAATAATCCAAAACTTAACTGACTGTTGGATATGAATTAAAGGCACCAAGAAAATCTAGAGATGTGGTGGGTAATTTTGCCAAAATCTTTCTTTGAATATCTCAAATTTTGACTGTGGGAAAATCTGACTAAACTTGACTACTTATATATAGATGTATAAGTGATAATCTGACTAAGTTAGAAATTTTCTGAACTTGACCTGAGAATTTTTGACACTCCCTCAGTTTCATCTAGTCAAAAGTTTAGTTGATTTGT
>JAAUYJ010020294.1_pt1 | contig 24447 bp, 19 predicted proteins | sample 7278031 | NCBI WGS metagenome assembly JAAUYJ01 (sample SAMN14350222, study PRJNA611818) | marine sediment metagenome | isolation source: surface marine sediment (1.8m) | place: French Polynesia: Moorea | collected 2018-08 | reverse complement strand
TTTTGTTGAAATACAAAGCCTTCAGAAAAGGCGTTTTCAGGAGCTTAACAACTATCAGGGTTCAAAAGACCGAAGAATCACGAAAAATGACTCTCAGAATCATCAAACCCAGATGGGTATTAGACTTATAACTTGTTAAATAGATACCAAATGGGTTCTATATATTTACCAAAAAATCAAGGTATAAAGCCTCTCCTTTTAAGGAGAAAAAAGAAATAATATTTCCTTAGATTCAATTCCGTAACGGTTTTAACCAGAGGTAATTATCAATTATCCCTGATCAATTATCAATTAATGAAGAAAATAGCTTATTGCCAGCTTTAGATAGCCCATCTTTCGCTATCTGTAAAGTCAGTAAATTCATTGCCAAAATCTAGAATGAAATGACCCTGCATCTTATATAGAAATTCTTAACCAGGATAGCCAAAAATTTTTCTAAACTTCTGGTTTAATACCACCAAATCAAGCAATTTAAAACAACTTCATAAAACAATCAACGTGAATAAAACCTATCTCTCGTAACCAGTTAAATTGACTTTCTACAGGAGCAAGAATATTTGCAGTTTTATTAAGACGGTTATAATACTGGCAATTAATTTCTTTTCTAGATTTATTTATGGTTTGCGCTCAAAAGTCTTTTTGCGAAGGTAGGGAGTCAAGAGAAACAGGAAGTTATAGATAAAGTATTCCGAAAAATTATCCCTTGATGCAACCTCCCCAACTCTTAACCAAATACTAACATCCATGAGCCCTATCAGCCCCAAATCTCGTATTTTTTCTGGACTTAAAAAGGCTCAAACCTTTATCTGCCAATACTTTTATCTTTAATCAGCAAGCCCTATTTATCTCTTGCCTTTGATAAAAACTATAGAGAGAATCAACAAATAATTTATCAATTAATTGAGATGGCGAAGCAACGTATTCCAAATTAAGAAACAATCCTCCTGGTTTTAATAACTGACAAATATCTTGATATATTTCTTTTTTTCTTATGTCTGATTGATGATGAATAGAAAATCCCGATATAACCAGATCGAAGGGAGATTTTTTCCGAACAATATTTATCCATTCTGGTAGACCATAATCTTGATTGATAAATTCTAAGTTAACCTGATAATTATCAGTAACCTTACTTTTTGCAGCTTCAATTATTGTTTCTGAAAAGTCTAAAAATACTCCTTGAGAATGGGGATACTAACTCAGAATTGCCTGACCTAAAATACCATCACCACAACCCACCTCTAAAAAATTGTTTACAACTATTAACTGTTAACTAATAACTGAAATTACCTGGGGTCTAGCCATTTGAATAATTCTTAAAATAATCTCAATTTGTTCGGTAGCTAATGGAATTGCACTCCGTACACCAGAGAGATATTTTTGTGAAAGTTATGCTGTTTTCCAGAGTTGGTAATTGTAGCTCATTTTCGGGTAAATTATTATGGGGTAAATTAGGGATTATTTAGAAAGCCGATACATCTTTAAACTGTTAGTAAAATAGCTAATATGAAAAACTTTAATATTTGCTGCCAATGATTAATATCATATCCGGTTGAATACTTATACTTTGGAGGAAGGAAGGCAGGGAACAGCTATCCTAAAGGCAGAAGGGAAGAAAAGGCTTAGAAGAGATAAAGTAGTTGAACACTGATTATCTGGAGATAATAATTTTTTCTCATATCGCTTTCAGCAAAAATTAGTATAAGCAAAAAAATCTACCCCATAACAAAGCCATATTTATCAATAAAATCTAACAATACTCTTTGATGAAACTCACCAAGCGATCGCTCCATTCCCGCATTTTCAGAATAAGCCTTACCCACCTTAATTTCTTCTATGGTTAATAACTTCATATCCCAGCCTTCTCCCAATATTAAATCTTTTAATTCCACAGTTAATGGGGCAGAAAATACATGACGAACAACATTAGTATCAGGATAAACACCAAACTCCGAAACTTTACTAGGTACATAACCTATTTCCTCAGATAACTCTCGTTTTACAGCCGCGTCCGATGTTTCTCCTGGTTCTATATGACCCCCAAAAAAAGCCCATTGCCCAGGATGAGCAATACCAGGAATATCGTCTCGTAATTGTAGAAGAAATTTCTCTTCTCGATAAAGAATAGCGATCGCCACATGAGGTAAATTATTTTTCATTATCTTCTTGATTTTGAGTTTCCATTCTTTCTAATTCCTCTAGATAAAAATCTCCCACATCCTTATTTCCCAAACCAGAAATAATAATACTTTGATAGCGTACTTTTCCTTTAACTGTAATTTTTTCTCCTATATTTGGTAGCTTGTTCCTACTAAATATCCAAATACTACCCGTATCATCTGTTAATTCATAAGCGCCAGTTCCCAGGAATGGAGCATTACTTTCTACAGTTCCTTTCAAATATACTTGATTATTAATTTTATTTTTTGTTTGAATTTTGTTAATGCGACTTACATTAAGATTTAATTTTACCGCTGTATCTGTTATTTGACCACAACTTATAACTCCTATTGTCAAAAGTATAATTGAAATAATTCTGAATTTCCTCAACAATAAATTTAACTTAGGACTAGCAATAATCAAAAAGCAATACAGAAAATATTGCCATACATTTAAGGAATTAATTTCTAACTTTTTTTTTATTTGCAATCTATTTTTCATTTAAAAAATCTTTGATTTTTTTCTATTTTATTAGCAGATAGGATATATAAAATTGTCACTGCCATTATACCTTGATTTTTATTTAGGAGATTTATAAGTAGTCCTGCTTTGAGGAATTTCCTAGTTGAAGGAGAACAGTGAATAGGGAAATATAATCGATAATTTATGGATAATATTGGAGATGTATTATAAATTTTGTCATTAATTTTATATAACCACTATACTAATGTGTAATTAATTTTGCATAGCCACTTATTTCAGAAATATCAAATTATTTGTATTGCTCCATAATCTATTCTATATTTTATGTCAGCTAGATAGCTAGATATGGAAAATGCAGTTTATGTATCAATTATGATTATTTTTTTTAGTAGCTGACTGTAATTATCCATAAAATAGTAATTGATGTTCAAAACCATGAAAAAATTTTTGCAATAAGCTTCTAGATTGATTTTCAGATTTTTCGTTTTAAAGTTTATTTATCCCTACATATCTTAATCTTAATTTGAATAGACTTGCTCACCATCATTTTTAAATTCGTGAAAAATCGCAAAATAGATCAAAAATATCAAAGTCTTACCTCTTTTTTCTAACTCTGTAAATAGGGCTTCCTGATTAAATCTCAGAGACTGTTTGTAAAATAAGTATTAAAAGAGTGAGTAGTTACCAAAATATAGCAATTATTACTAATTCAAGGGATTGAAATCTGGTATATAGATACATTGCTTTATTTTTAAGAAAAATAGTTGTCGATTATTTCTTCCTACCTGTTCCCCGTTCCCAGTTAAGTGTTCCCTATCTACTTAATTTATATTTATTTTACAAACAATCTGTCAAAGTATTGACAGATAAATGTTTTAGCCTTTTTAGGTTCCTCAAAAGTGTAAGTTTTTAGGTCATTCCGGTTCAAAAAGTGAGCCTTTAATGGTCACTACAGCAGAAAAATCAAGGAACTATTCTTCCTGCTAGCTCCTCTATAACTCCTATTTATTATGACTCCTGACTCATGAGGACTGACTCCTAACCTGACCACTCATACTTTTTCAGCAAACCCTAAATATTTTCTAAACAACCAAACCAAAAATCCTATTTTACTAGTAAATAGAAGATTTTTACTATTAGAAAAAAATAAACATTATAACTTATTACCGAATAATTAATAATTAAATAATTCTGGTTGAGAGCCGACCCTTTTCAGGGGAAAAAAGCGGTCGTTTGCCGAGCAGTCCGTAGGATGGGATGGCGAGGTCTCCCGCTCTTAACAGAGCCGCTCCGAAGCATCGCCATATCCAATCGACCAAGAGAAGAAATAATATTTCCTGATCTGCAATTCCGTAACGGTTTTAACCAGAGGTAATTATCAATTATCCCTGATCAATTCTCAATTAATGAACACCTAACCCCTAACCCCTAACACCTCCATATCAACCACTGTAGCAATATTTTCTGAAAATGTTATTAGCTAATGATGTCCGCTTTTACCCAAACTTTTAATTATCGCACTACCTCAATCCTAATTCATCCTTAAAATGCAACAAACGAGGAAAACTGAAAGCTGATAAAGTTTGCGTAGCATTCCCGAAGAAAGTTCCTCTGCAAGAGGCGAGCTGACCAGTGTTTGGGTAGCATTGCCGAGCAAATGTTTACAATCAAACTATATCTCACTATCAAAAATTAAACATTATTTTCATATATTTAAAACATCACAAAATCTACCCTTAAATACTAAGTAATCATACTATTATCTTCTTAACAAAAAAAATAATTGACTGAGAACTCAAAATTCAAAATTGAAATCAAGAGGCGTAAAAAAATCGTCATATATAACCACGCCAAGATAAAACCTATCCAAAACTTAAACAGGAAATAGCAATGGCAAAAAAACTAGATGGTAAAGCTCTGGCCAAAAAAATCAAAACAGAACTGCAACAAAGAGTTTCAGCTTTACAGAGCAAAATAGGACGTCCTCCCGGCTTGGCAGTATTAATGGTAGGAGATAACCCCGCCAGTGCAGTCTATGTCCGCAACAAAGAAAAAGCTTGCAGCCAAGTAGGTATAGCATCCTTCGGCCAACACTTTCCAGGCGACACAACTCAAACAGAATTAACAGAAGTCATTCAAAAATTAAACCAAGACCCACAAGTAGATGGTATTCTTGTCCAACTACCCCTACCAGAACATCTAGACTCTACATTATTACTCTACCAAACTGACCCCAGTAAAGATGTAGATGGACTCCATCCCATGAACTTAGGGCAACTGATCCGAGGAGAAAAGGGTTTGCGCAGTTGCACACCAGCGGGGGTAATACGCTTGTTGGAAGAATATAACATTGAATTACAGGGAAAACAGGCAGTGGTATTGGGGCGCAGTATTTTGGTGGGTAAGCCAATGGCATTAATGTTATTGGAAGCCAACAGTACAGTAACTATAGCTCATTCCCGGTCTCGCAACTTAGAGGCCATCACCAGAAATGCAGACATTCTTGTGGCAGCAGTGGGTAGACCGGAGATGATTACGGCTGATATGGTCAAACCAGGAGCAGTTGTCATTGATGTAGGAATTAATCGAGTCACTGATCAGGGAGGAAATAGTCGGTTAGTTGGAGATGTTCAATTTGACTCTGTAGCTGAGGTGGCAGAATTTATTACTCCTGTTCCTGGTGGGGTTGGTCCGATGACTGTAGCTATATTATTACAGAATACTGTAGATTGTTGGAGCGGTTTAATTGATTGACCTTACTTGTAGTTTTTGGGTATTTCCTTCTCAGTTCATCAAATTTTATTGGGGTTATACCAAATTAATAAATGTTTGCTACGAATAATCAGGGTTGTTTCTAGTAGTCAATAGTCAGTAGTCATTAGAGATAGCTTATTCATCCTTTTTTCCTCTGAAATAATTCTTTTTTGTCAAAGATATATCTGAGTTTAACTATTTTAGTTGACCCAATTATTTGTAACATTCTTTTTTTTAAATGGTATTATGGGGGTGATTAGACATCTCCAATAATCAAAAATCAAATCAATTATCGTCAAAAAAATATCAACTATAGTAGTTTAACTTAAAAATGAGAGGTTTTTTAGTCTGAAATTCCCTCATTGCAAGAAAGCTTTGTCTCAATCTAAAGTTAAATGACTATATTCGTCCCTACTCCCTACTCCCTACTCCCTACTCCCTACTCCGTTTTTCCGGAGAGGTATATTGGGGCATCAACAGGGATATATAAATAGGGCTTGCTAATTAATGCTCAAATGATTTACAGATAAAGGCTTTAACCTTCTTTCGGTCGATAAAAGTACCAAGTTTCTAGCTCTTGATGTTCAAAAGCGTCCCCGCGTCACCGCGTCTCCGTGTCAAATCTTACACCCTCCCCATAGTCTGCTTTTTTTGAGCAAACCCTAAGTATATTGAGTGAGGCTTGACATCCTCCCCACGTTGCCCTTGAGCGACAACGCGGGATTCCCGCTCCATCGCTGATAGGGGTTTTCTGCTTCTAACGCACCTGCTGTAGAGGTCCTTCCCTCTTTCCGGTCTTACGGTCGCTCCACAGACTGACACTGCTAGCCTAGCAGCCTTATTCTTCTACCATAGGACACTATTGTAAATACCGCAATATTGATTGCTTTTTCCTGCGGAATGCTACGCAACCATCCCGACGCTCCCATCCCCCCCTTTCAAAGGGGGGTTAGGGGGGATGGAGAGCGCAGGTCTTCAAGCAACGTTGAGATAAACACACTCAAATAAATTTCAGGAATTTTACCCATAAAGTGTATAATTTATGGTGCTGATGCCAAATACTGGCCACAAAATTAATCCCATGGTCTCGAAATCTCAAATAGATACAACTTTTGACCTATCTACCTATCTAGCAGAGCGAAAAGTTCTGGTAGAAAAAGCTCTTGACAAATCCATCAGAATAATATATCCAGAGAAGATTTATGAGGCGATGCGCTACTCCTTATTAGCAGGGGGTAAGCGGTTACGTCCAATTCTTTGTTTGGCTACCTGCGAATTAACAGGTGGAACGATAGAAATGGCAATGCCAACGGCCTGTGCATTAGAGATGATTCACACAATGTCGTTAATCCATGATGATTTACCCGCAATGGATAATGACGACTATCGGCGAGGGAAGTTGACAAATCACAAGGTTTATGGTGAAGATATCGCCATTCTCGCTGGAGATGGTCTTTTAAGCTATGCCTTTGAGTTTGTGGCTGCCCAAACCAAGAATGTACTACCGCAGCAAGTGCTGCAAGTAGTAGCAAGGCTAGGAAAAGCTGTAGGAGCAGCAGGATTAGTTGGGGGCCAAGTGGTAGACTTGGCTTCCGAGGGAATTTCTGAGGTATCTGAGGAAACCCTAAACTTTATCCATATTCATAAGACAGGTGCTCTTTTGGAAGCTTCTGTAGTCTGTGGGGGTATACTTGCAACTGCATCCCCAACAAATTTGGAAAGACTTTCCCACTTTGCTAAAAATATTGGCTTGGCTTTTCAAATAGTCGATGATATTCTCGATATTACTGCTACTACAGAAGAGCTAGGGAAGACGGCCCGAAAGGATATTGAAGCTCAAAAGGCTACCTATCCGGCAATCTGGGGATTAGAAGCATCTCGGCATCAAGCTCAAAAACTGATAGAAAATGCTAAGGCAGAATTAGAAGTTTTTGGGCATAAGGCAATGCCACTAATAGCTTTAGCAGATTATATTACCAGTCGCAGTAACTAGGAATGCAAAATAGCTATGCAGGATATTGGCGAAATCATGGATAACCAAGTTCTATGGGTTGCTCTCCTGGCTTGTGCCACAGCTCAGGTTTTTAAAGTAGTGGTGGAATTGGTTCAAAATGGTAAGATTAATTTACAAGCTTTGTTTACGACAGGGGGAATGCCGAGCGCTCATTCTGCATTTGTGGCAGCTTTAGCAGCAGGAGTAGGCCAAACAATGGGATGGGCTAGTCCTGAATTTGCTTTGGCTTTCGTTTTTGCAGTTATAGTCATGTACGATGCAGCGGGAGTTCGTCAAGCTGCTGGACTACAAGCGCGTATTCTCAATCAAATTATGGATGAATTTTTTAGCGAAGACCACCACTTAAGTCAAGATCGTCTCAAAGAATTATTAGGTCATACCCCTGTACAAGTAATAGCTGGTTTAGCTCTCGGAGTAGCTGTATCTTGGATTGCAGGTTTAAGTTATTGATTGATTAATTTAATTCTGGGACTAATTAAAGTTACCCGACTACTATCGACAACAAAAGCTAAAAAGCCACGATCGCTTAAATTATACAGACTATTCGTAGCAGCTCTACGGCTCCCTGTATAAGTTACTAATAAAAAAGGTTTTTGCCCATAAGCAACTAAACCAATATTACGTCCTAAACTTCTTTCTAACTGTAGGGCTATTTCTGGTTGATTAGAATAATCAACTAATACTGCATAACCTGTGCCGAGAGGTTGAGGATTAAAACCTATTTCCGGAGGTGCACTCAGAGGTCCATCTGGAGGTAGTACATCATCGCTAGGTCTAACTACATAAGCAGATAAACCGACAATATCCTGTACATAACGCGCCCAATCACTAGCTACTTCCTGATTATCAAAGCCTGGAACTGTGCTGACAATCTGGTTAAGATAACGACATACAACTATTGTAATATCTGGTGGCAAACTCCGCTTGACTATATCTTGAGCTTCTGATGTCTCTGTCACAATTACCAACAAATACTCATCACTAGGAGGTGGCTGGCAATCATCAAAAGCATTAGCATAATTTGTCTCAAATGTCAAAGATGCTATTACGGCTATTGTTGAGGCCATAAAAGTTTTTAGGCCCCCCAAATATAATCTATTTAGTTGCATTAGAGAATTCATCATTACTAAAACAAGTTAGCTTAACTATTTAGGAGGCCAGCAATTTTCCGAATTTAGTCCTTCACAGAAGCAGCTTCAAGAGAAGCTAAAGGTTCAGGAATAGTATCTGAAGGTGCGATAAACTCACCGGTGATCACAAACTCTAAGCGCAATTTTAACCAAGTAATCAAGCTAGAATTAGTAGAAATAATTGCTGCAGCTGGTTGAGGACATTTAGCCTTAACATCAGCCAACTCAGGAGCTTCTAAAAAAGCAGGCTGAGAAACTAACCAGAAATCAATTTCTTTCTCCTTCTCATGATAATCTCTAGTACGCTCCCTCAGAACTTCTTCTAGGGGTTCTTCCTCCAGTAAAAATTTTTTACTAGCTAAAACGTAGTGGTAGGTTGGCATTTTAATCAAAAATTATAAACTAGCAGTTACAATTGGCCATTAATGGCTTGTTTCATCTCACGGACAGCTCGCTCCATTCCCACGAGTACCGCTCTAGATATAATTGTATGACCAATGTTGAGTTCTTCCATACCTTCGAGGCAAGCAACTGGATAAACATTTCCATAAGTAAGGCCATGTCCCGCATTCACTCGTAATCCAGAAGCGATCGCTATTTGGCATCCATCTGCCAAAATAGTCAATTCTTTGTGACGACTAGCTTCATTTTCGGCTTCTGCATAACATCCCGTATGAAGTTCAATAAACTTGGCCTGAATTTCCGCAGAAGCTTGTATTTGGGCATTTTCCGCGTCAATGAACATACTCACAGGAATACCAGAACCCTGTAATTCAGCTACAACTTCTCTCATGCGGGGCAGGTTGCTAGCCACATCTAAACCCCCTTCTGTGGTTACTTCTTCCCGGCGTTCTGGTACAAGGGTTATATAGTCTGGTTTAATTTCTAGGGCGATCGCCACCATTTCATCAGTAGGAGCCATTTCTAGATTCAAATGAGTCCGCACGGTTTGCCGGAGAATACGGACATCTCGTTCCTGAATATGACGACGGTCTTCCCGCAAATGGACTGTAATACCATCAGCGCCAGCAAGCTCGGCCAAAACAGCAGCACCTACAGGATCAGGTTCTACAGTTCGTCGCGCCTGTCGAATTGTGGCAACGTGGTCAATGTTGACACCAAGAGTGGGCAATTTTTTATACTCCTGATTATCTCAAAAGATTCGCCATATTAGTTTAGTAGGAAAGTTTAACTTGAGCAACTATGAGTTAACTTCCTACTGCTGAAGGGTGGTCATCAATGGGAATTTTTGGAAAGGTTGGTAAATCTATTGCTGCTAGTGAAGGGCGATTATTTTTCTTTGATACTGGAACTACAGGCTCAACCATAGGTAGGTTCCATTTTGGTAAGTCTAGTTTATTTCCAGTTTGTTGTCTATCTTGCTGAATTATCTCAGGTACTTCAGGAAAGTCTTCTTGGTCTTCTGACTCAGATTTGACTCGATATTCACTAATATTCCAATTGCCTGTGGATATATTCCAAGATATACGTTCGGTTTTAACATTTTCCTCTACTTTTTGATTGAATTCATCACTATTTTGTCCTATAAATTCTTCTACTATATAGTTTTCTGGTGTTATTTCTTCGTCTGGTTGTTGATTTTGAGGGGATATATCGTTTTCTATAACTACATACTCTTCTGAAGCTTCCGTTTCTCCTAACAATAATTGTTCTGATTCGTCTAACTCATAACTGGGAACTTCAGCAATTCTGCTAAAAGATGGTAAGGTAGGATTTAATTGAGTTTTGGTTGTTTCGCTATACAATTCTGCTTCTGGAATTGAATTTTCAGTCGTAGATATTGTTTCTGATTGTTGTGGCAAATCTAAACCTTGAGGCAAATCTAATTTCTTGCCAAAACTCATTTTTGCGATTGTTTCTTCCCTTTTGCTAATAATAGTTTCTTGTTCTTCTGTTGGTTTGGGAGGAGGCGACCAAGGTGTAACTGGTTGAGAATTTACCAAAGGTAAAGCTTTACTTTGTAATTCCGGATCAAAAGGATTTTTATCTATTGATAGTTTTTCTTGATTACTGATATTAATTTCTCTAGCTGGAGATTTTTCTAATATAATATTATTAATATTGGTTTCTTCTTGCTGAGGCTGATTGACTACACCCATTCTGCCAGGCATTTCTAGACATCTTTCTAATGCTGCCTTAAAGTGTAGAGTTTGTTGTTGCTGACGGTATAGACGGGAGCGCAACTCTTGGCAACTATTTTCCAAGTCTTTGAGATTATAGCTTTGTTTGTGATAAGACTGTTGAGTCAAAGCACATTCTCTTTCCATTTGTGCCTGTTGTTGTTGACTTTGTTCCCACTTATCTGTTAATGACTCTACCAGAACTTCTTGACGTTGAATAATCTGGTTACACAGTTCTAGTTTGTAAAATAGCCTCGTTACTTGCTGTTGGGTTGATGCCAATTCTTGAGTTCTTTCTTCTAGGAGTCTTTCTTGGTTTTCTAAAGTTTTCTGACATTCCTCTAGAGCTGCTTCTAATTCTGTAACTCGATCTATTAGTTCTCGGTTACACTGATGCAGCGCTTCCATAATATTTTCCGATTTTAGCTCTTCGATGTGGCGAGATTCTGAAGTTAGAGATATAACTTTTGCAACTCTGTCATTTCCTTGGACGTTTTTTTCTTGAGCTTTAGTGGAATTTTCTGCTTCTAAATTTTTGGCTGGCTCGCCTGCGTCCATTTCTAACACTGGAATTGAATCCACAGGAATAGCATTTGGAAAATCAACTGTTTCCCAAACATCATCTAGCTCTGGCCCTAAGAATTTTGGTTCTGAGGCCAAAGGTTTTTCTTTTTTGTCCAGGTTTTGTATTTGATCCAATTCTTTGCTGTTTACTGGATCATTTTTTTCTGGTAAGTGCTGATTTCCAGGGAGTTCCGCTTCCGGCATTAGTTTCACCTAGGATTTACATATTGCCTGATTTTTTATATATTAATGTCGATTATAGCTGATAGTCAACTGCTTGGTGAAAATAATAACAGTCAAAATTGATACTGTAATTTTAAATTATTTAAAAATAGGTATATAAAAAAGTTCTTTCCAAAAGATTACAACGTAAGCATTTCCAGGGAAATGCTTAACATTACAAGTTAAATCAGATTCCTGTAGATAGCCTAGTAAAATTCCCGCATTTTTTAGCTAATTTTCAAATAAAATAAAATCTAGAGAAATAATTAACAATCAATCTAGCCGAGCTGCTAAGAGGATATTTTCAATGGTTTTAAACTTTAAATTTGCTGTAGCTAGTGACTTACATATTGCTGTTCCTCATACTATTGCTGACCAAGCACATCGTTTTCACTTAGTAGAAGTTAGTATTCCTGTTTTAGAACTAGTATTAGACAATTTAAACAAATTAGATATTGATTTTCTACTACTACCTGGAGATTTAACTCAAGATGGTGAACCAGAAAATCATACATGGTTAAGTAAAAGATTAGCTCAACTACCCTATCCCGTTTATGTAGTTCCTGGTAATCACGATATACCCATGAAATTTTCCAATGATTATTCTATTGGTCTAGAAGATTTTCCAAGTTACTATCATCATTGTGGTTATGATTATCAGCATCAATCATATTATACCCAACAAGTATTACCTGGAGTCCGAATAATCGGACTTAATTCTAATCAGTTTGATGTCTCTGGTAAACAGCAGTATGTAGGTAGTTTAGATCCAGAGCAATTAGATTGGCTAAAACAAATTTTAAATGCTGCCGAAGAAGAGTTAGTAATGGTAATGATACATCATAATGTGATTGAACATTTGCCAGATCAATCTAATAATACCCTTGGTCGTCGTTATATGTTAGAAAATAATTCTATTTTGTTAGATATTCTCAAATCAGCCGGGGTAAAAGTCATATTTACTGGTCATCTTCATGTTCAAGATATTGCTGAACATGAAGAAATTTATGAAATTACGACTGGTTCTTTAATCACTTATCCTCATCCCTACCGGATTATTAATGTTACTACTAATTCAATTGGTCAATACTGTTTACAAATAGAGAGTCATCGAATTAATTCTTTGCCTGAATGGCCTAATCTGGGTGACACTTCTCGAAATTGGATTGCCGATCACTCTTTTCCTTTTATGTTCAAACTTTTGACTAATCCTCCTTTAAATTTATCACCGCAAGAGGCTAAAAAACTTGCTCCGAGTTTGCGTTATTTTTGGGCAGATATTGCGGGTGGAGATGCTGTCTTTGATTTTCCTGATTTTCCTCCTCATGCTCGGACTTATTTTGAAAGTTTTAGTGCGGTTAAAGGTATTGATAATAATGCAATTTTAGTTTTGCGATAAAGTGGTTTATTTTTGTGAGTGGAATATTAATTAAGTAGGTAGGTTTGGTGAAAAAGTATTTTGGTGAAGGGTAGGATTCAGGAGTTATACGATGGGTGAAAAAAGAAGTCGTTGCACAGTGACGAATGATTCTGGATTTTGGATGCTCGAATTTGAGATTGGGGAATTACTAAAATGATTAGTTAATGGTTTTTTTCAGTCAAAGTCCAAGCCAATTTTTTGCAGTATCATTCCATAATGTGCAACCTCAAAAAGAATGTTATGTTTGAGAAAACTTCAAGTATTAACCAATTAATAAATTTTTTCCACTTTATCCCTTTTAGAATCGGCTTTTTTCTGGGTTTTTCCTATTATTTCACTACACCCAACACCCCACACCTCAAACCCAAGATTGATAATATTTGTAGCAAACATTTATCAATTTGGTATTAGAATGAATGGGAATTACAGAGAAGGTAGGAGGAAGGATTGTCGCTCAACTTTTTTGGATCTAGTCTACTCAAAATATGAATGTTTTTCGCTTAACGGAGCCAAAATTTGCACTTTTTTTCACAGTAAAAAAGCTAATAGCTTTATCTATAAAACCATTTTCATAAAATATTCCTACACTGGTTGATATTGAGGTGTTAGGTGTTAGGTGTTATACCAATAAAAAAAATAATGTTATGCTTGATCAAACTTGAACTATTAACTAATTAATAAATTTTTTCCACTTTATCCCTTTGATAACCAGCCTTTTTCTTCGTTTTTCCTCTGATTTCACCACACCAAAAACCCCACACCAAAAACCCAAGATTGATAATATTTGTAGCAAACATTTATCAATTTGGTATTAGGGGTTAGGTTTTAGGTTTTAGGCGGTAAGTATGAGAAAAAAAAACTGCAAATTCTCGAATATTTTGGTTCCGGATTTTACTTAAAAAATTTTTATTGACCGTTGCAAAGTGACGAATGATTATGGATTTTAGATGCCTGAATTCGGGATTAGCGAATTACTAAAATGATTGATTAATGGTTTTTTTCAGTCAAAGTCTGAGGCAATTTTTTGCAGTATCATTCCAGAATTTTGAACCCCAATTTTATAATTAAGTAGGGATAATTAAACAATTAATAATTACCTCTTCTTATAAACAAGAGGATTGGGTAAAAAGATTTTTTTCTTTTTTGTCAATCAATGGAGAGGCTTTATAACTGAATTTTTTAGTAAAAGTGGATATCATCAGCTAACTTTAACTATTTAGGTTCATTTTTATTGCTGTTAGCGTTTGGGCAGCATTCCGCAGGAAATGCTTACATTCATAAATTATTACTAGTATAATTTGTTCTTTGTGAAAACTTATAAGTAGGTCATAGGTTGTTTTCTACTACTTTGTTATACCAAATTCAAAAAATCTTGTACAGTAAAATTCGGAAGCCCTTCGGAGCTGAATATTTACACTTGTTCTATTAATTCTATTAAGACCTACCACCTACCACCTACCACCTACCACCTACCACCTAAAACCTATAACCAATTAATGTAGCAATATTTTATGAAAATGGTATTAGTCACACCCTAAGAGAGTGTTCGTAAAGCAAAGATTAAGACAACTAGAATGCTTAATATTCGGTATGTTCGGTGGGTTAAGGCCGACAGTTAAGATTTTGGTAAGTCAGGATAAGTATTGCTGCCTCACCCACCCTAAACTAGGATTTAATATTCCTTTTACAAACAGTCTCTAAAACTCACACCCAAAAAATTATTTCAGATGATAAAACTCTCACAAATATGAAAATTTTTACCCTGCTTATTTAAGCTAATATCAGCAAAATTTTTCCCCTATTTTAGAGGAGCTTTGCTGAAGCTAAAAAGTAACAGAAAATGCCAATAATTCAATCAGGTTGACGACAAATACCGAATACAGAAGTATAGCCATGTAAAAATGTTCCTCCACCCACAGGACCAATTTCACCATTACAGAAAAAGCCACTTATAGGAATATTCAAATATCTATTGAATAACCTAGAATCAAAATTAGGCTTACCATATAACCCTTCTCCACGCCCTAAACAAGAAAACATCAGAGCAGCAGCATTACTATTAAGAGTAGGTTGAAAACTAACTTCCCTTTGATAACGTTCTAGTAACATTTCTAAATCCTCTGCTGAAGTGCGAGAATCTCGCAAATGAAATTGAATTCTCTGGCCTGGCCTAACTCGATCGCCAATCGCAATTGCTCCTGCTTTAGGATCTACTCCAATTAAGTTACGAATTAAGAAATCTCCTTGTTCTAAATGTTGCTTAAACTCATCTCTGACTATACCCACAAACAGAGAATTTTGGGCTAGTTTTCTATCTTCCTCGTTGAGACTTTGTATTAAATTTTGCAGAGCTTCTAATGGAGATTGTCTAATACCATCATTGACTATTGGGTCAGAACTGTCTAATTCTTCAACTTCTAGGATAATATTACGTTCTCCTTGTGTGACTCGATAGGGTTTACCAATGGGACGACAGCCTTGGGCTACTATTGTTTCTAGAATAATTTTCCCGGATAGAGTTACCCCTACAGTTCCTTCTTGGTAAAATCTATCTTGACAAAATAACCCTGCCGTGCTTCCGGTTAAGCTACTACTAGCTAATCCTCCAACTTTTGGGGAATTTGGATAAGCATAATCTAGTCCTTGTAGCAGGTCGTTGATTTTGGCTGAGAATGGGTCGGCCAGTATAATAAATTGAGGTTGATCTGTGGCGGGTATTCCGATGAGATTACACCAGTTATCTGGTGAACTGTCTAAGTCTGGCAGTTGTTCTGCTGAGATATGAAACGGTTTTACTTGCACTTCTGGCAGATGTGCCAAGCTAAGACTAATTCCTGGTTCTTGTTCTAGTTCTTCTGCTTTACCTTGCTGATTCATCCCAATAATGCCACCTCCACCACAACCAATCAAGGCTGTTTCTGGTAGTTGTTCTTTCAGCAAAGGCATAAGTCTTGGGTATTCGCTGGTAAAGGCTGATGATATGAATATTAGTCCTAAATCTGCTTTTGTTTGTAATGATTCTAGGTTTTTTTCTACAACTTCTTTGACTGCTGCTTCTAATGAGGAACGGGTTGATAGATAATTTGCCCACCGCATTTTTTTATGCTCCTTTTGAATATATTTATTTGTGAATAGGGAACTACTTAGACTGATAAATAGCGTCTTTCAGTTTAAGCTTTCAACTTCACAGAAAGTTGCCTAGTGTAATAATTACAACTCTCTACAAGGTCTGAGATTAATTACAATCATTTGTTATTTTGGCTAGAGCTTGTTTTTGTAGATTAGTAGAATATAATTTGAACTTTAACACCTGTATTATAGAATACTTGAAGTAAATTTTCTTTGCTCTAAACATAACAAAAAAAATGGGAGTTGGTGATTTTGGCTATGATATTTATTGAAATTTCGATTGCCTTACTCCTAAATTTAAAAACATTTTATCTTTGACGCTCTTTAAGATTTCATAGCTTAATTCACCAAAGCCAAAAAATGAAATAGTAAAAAATAATGCTGGAATTTATCTCAAGGTAGCGGGAAATTTTAGCTTATTACTGTCTGCAGAAAAAGCTAATCTTAATCTTGGAGTATAGTTGAAATGATTGCTTTTTCAAAGCTATGTCTAAAATTAATATGTACTAAGATTTTTTAGCTCTAGCAGTCAGGAATCAGATGTGAGAATTAAGATGTTGATTAAAAGTTGAGAATCTAGTAGTTATCATATTCATTTTTATACATTTTTTTGTGATTCTCTGTTCCTTAAAATTATCGAATATCTCACAACTTAAATCATATTGCTATATTTATATGATAAGAGTTTTACTAATCCTTTAGGAGGATTTAATTATACTGCCAATAGATGGCTATCTATAATTTTCTAGGATTCTGATTAATACTTCACAAGTAAAAGTATTTTGGGAGTAGCCTTGAGTGGCATTTTGGAAAAGTCTCTTTGTCTACAATTAAGTGCTTATGCAAAATTGATTACAGATTTTATGATACATATCCAATCTTATCCATAAATTATCAATTATTTCTTCCTATGCCCTGTTCTCTGTTCCCTGTTGCCTCTCTCAACTAGAAAACTTATTTTCCATAACTAGTTATAATGATATTCATTATTATTTATGAATAATTTATATAATATTATATTATTAAATTTTTAAATATGTATTTGTTATTCAACCTTAAAATGACAGCCTTAGAAACAGTTTTTAATTTTTAATCAAGGCTATGTTAAGATATATTAAGTATTGTCTATCAGATAACTCTATGTCCAGTTTAATGAGTTGGTTTTTGAGGATCAAATCTTAAAAAATCAAGACGAATCTGGCTTAGAGCTGATGACAACATATATAACAGTACAAAGAAGCATGAATCTAATCTTGTTTCTGTTTCGATAGTAAGGTACAATACCGATTTTGCGATTCCTAGACTATTTTTTAGTCAGCCAGGAGTGAATCTCCTAAAATCTGTAGGTAGTAAGTGAGAATAAGAAAATTATGACAAATAACATAGAACAACAAATTGAACAAGAGCGTGAGCTAGCTCGTAATGCTTGTGATGCTTCTGGTGCAAATTCTAAAGAATGTGCAGCAGCTTGGGATGCTGTTGAAGAACTACAAGCTGAAGCTTCTCATCAAAAGGAGAATAAACCTCAGTCTTCCTTTGAAAATTATTGTGAAGATAATCCCGACGCTGCTGAGTGTCGAGTATATGATAACTAAAAAATTCAGCTTACTAGATTACATTTAGATAGTAGTCCATGAGGCAGGTAAGCAACTGAAATACTTCACTATTTTGAATCAGTTGCTTACCATCAATATGAAACTTTATAATAATAAATTTACTTGATAATTTCTGATTATAGTTAAGTCTTTATAAATATTAAATTATTAAATTATGTTGAATTTTTTACCCTTAGCCATCACATCTGGATTGGAAATATTTGTCTGGATGGACTATAGGTTAGCGGTATTATTTACAGTTGTCTTGCCCCTGGTACTTTTGATTTGGGCTTTTGTCAATCAATCTGAAGCAATTCAACGTTTATTGATTATTTATTGGCGGGTATCATGCTTATTGGCAATCACAGTTTATCTAATGATTGCTGCTGTACCAATTGCTTTTGTAACATCATTAACTGCGAGGTTATTAATTCCTATAACATTATGGTTTTGGGTAGATTTGAATGAAGAAATCCAAGAACTACAAAATTCTCCATTGAAGGCAAGCTTTACTTCTTGGCGTTGGGCTGCCACTATTTATAATTCAATCGGAACTTTAGTTCAAATTCCATTTTTAGTCTGTGCTTTTAAACCCCGTAATCAGTTGTTGACCGCTCCTTTTTGTAATGTTTGGCTCGATCCACCCTGGTTATTCAAACAAATTTTTCACCCAGATTGGCCTGAAGAATTTTTGGGTTTTTTAGGTTTTGCCGGGTTGATAATTTATACTATTTTTCTTGTATATTTTGTTTTGGTAAAGTTACAAAGACAAGGGCGATCAGCTACTGGAAGTTAACTGAAAGTTAATATTTGAAGTTAACACAGCATTCCTATTTTGATTGTTAAAAAAATATACTAGAAAAAGGAAACAGGGTTAAGAGTTTCAGGATTTTTATCTATTATTTTTTAATTTGTTAGAAATAATTTAGGATTGCTAGATTTGAAGTTAATATTTTTTTGGTCTGTTATTTGATAATTTTTGAACAATGAATAACATGGCTCATCGTTTGGAACAGTACACTATTAAAAGACCTAATCAAGTTTTAATAGTTAAGGTAGAAGTTGAGGGAGAAATGGATGAAATAGCTATTTTTAAGGGTTTTTCAAGCTCTCTCATGCGTCCGACTGCTTTTGATCCAGATATACCTGTTTTACCTGAAACTACTATGATTAAGAGTATAGATGTAGTAGCTAGTCCATACAATCCAGAAACACCTCACTATCTTAAGCAGGGACTAACCTGGGAACAGATGGAGTCCCTGCTACAAGAATTGGGAGTTTAGCTAACCATTCCACCAGCCGCTTGCAGACGAGCCCTAGCTCGCTTTAAGCCTTGTTTAGCTTGTATCTTTTCCTGAAGATTATCACCATTTTCAGCTTTCTGTAAACGTGATTCTGCATCATTGTAGGCTGAACGAGCTGATTCTTTATCAATAGAATCTCCTTTTTCAGCACCATTGACTAATATTGTGACTTCATCTGCTTCTACTTCGGCAAAACCTCCCATGAGGGCGATCGATACCCAATCTTTCTGAGGACGAACTCGCATTACCCCTGTATCAATAGCTGTCAATAGGGGAGCGTGTCCACCTAAAATTCCTAATTGACCTGTTGTACTTGGTAGAATTACTTCCTCAGCTTCTGAGTCCCAAACTGTTTTGTCGGGAGCTATTACACGCACAGTTAATGTCATTTGTCAAGAATGTGTTGTTGGTTTTGATTTGTTAATAATTTTTAGCTTATGAGTTGCCAGTTGACTTTTGATTTAAGCATCGGTAATCAACAAGCCAACTGTCAACTTTAACCACTAAATATAGACTAACAGGGCAAGATAATTATCAAGATAATTATGCTTCTGCTTTCATTTTTTCAGCTTTGGCAATTACTTGGTCAATGCTACCAACCATGTAAAAAGCTTGCTCTGGTAATTCATCAAGTTCTCCAGATAGAATCATTTTAAAGCCTTTCATGGTATCTTCTAGCTTCACATATTGACCAGGAGAACCTGTAAATACTTCAGCTACAAAGAATGGCTGTGATAAGAAACGTTCTATCTTACGAGCGCGAGCTACAACTAAACGGTCATCTTCAGATAGTTCATCCAAACCCAGGATAGCAATAATATCTTGAAGTTCTTTATAGCGTTGTAGGGTAGATTGTACAGATCGAGCAACGCCATAGTGGTCTTCACCAACGATGCTTGGTTGTAACATAGTAGATGTAGAACCTAATGGATCAACCGCTGGATAGATACCTTTAGAAGCTAGACCCCTTGATAATACTGTTGTTGCGTCTAGGTGAGCAAAGGTAGTCGCAGGCGCTGGATCTGTCAAGTCATCTGCAGGTACATATACTGCTTGAATAGAAGTAATTGAACCTTCTTTTGTGGATGTAATGCGCTCTTGTAACTCACCCATCTCTGTTCCCAGGGTAGGTTGATATCCCACAGCAGAAGGCATTCTTCCTAAAAGTGCTGATACTTCAGAACCTGCTTGTACAAATCGGAAGATATTATCAATGAATAGTAGTACGTCTTGCTTACTGACATCGCGGAAATATTCTGCCATGGTTAGAGCTGCAAGACCTACACGCATCCTTGCTCCTGGTGGTTCGTTCATCTGACCGTAAACCAATGCCACTTTAGAATCAGGGAGGTTTTCTTTGTTAATCACTCCAGACTCCATCATTTCATTGTAAAGGTCATTGCCTTCGCGAGTCCTTTCTCCCACACCACCAAATACGGATACTCCACCGTGGGCTTTGGCAATGTTGTTAATTAATTCCATGATGATAACAGTTTTACCTACACCTGCACCACCAAATAGACCGATTTTACCACCACGACGATAGGGTGCCAGAAGGTCTACAACTTTGATACCTGTTTCAAAAATAGATGGTTTTGTTTCTAGCTCTGTAAATTTAGGAGCTTCACGGTGAATGGGGAAAGTTTCCTCAGTAGTCACTGGGCCAAGTTCATCTACTGGTTCCCCAATCACATTGAAGATTCTACCTAAAGTTGCTGTTCCGACAGGTACGCTAATTGCACGACCTGTATCTACTACTTCCATACCACGAACTAGGCCGTCAGTACCACTCATGGCCACAGCTCGGACTTGATTATCCCCTAGTAGTTGCTGTACTTCACAGGTGACGGAAACGTCTTGTCCAGCTTCATTTTTGCCTTCAACTTTAAGAGCGTTGTAGATTTCGGGGAGACTTCCACCAGGGAATTTAGCATCTACAACTGGACCAATGATTTGGGTGATGTATCCTACGTTTGTTTTTTCTGCTGTGCTTACCATTCTATCTATCTGTATTTTTGAGCTATCCGAACTTTGTCGGAAAGATTTTGGTTTTAAGATTAATATGTCACTTTTTAGAGTATCACTGAAGCGCTCATTGAGGGTGACATTAATTTTTTTGCTCAGGAATTATCTTGAATTTTTGTTGTGTTTATTTAGCATGAAGACTTTATATATCATTAAAAATGATTTTTGTCAATATCATATATAGGTATAGAGTAGTGGGTTGGAATCAGAAATTATCAAGATAACATTTTACAAAATATAGCAATAAGATTTAAGTTGTGAAATATTGAACACTTTTAGGGAACAGGGAACAGGGAATATAAAATCAGAAAAATAATATATAAAAATGAATATGATAACTGATAGATTCTATACTTTTAAGCAACACCTCAATTCTTGCATCTGAAATTCCTGATTGCTATAGCATTCCTATTTTAGTTGTGAAAAAATATCCTAGAAAAAGGGAATAGGGAACAGGGGGAAGGAAGAGTTTCAGCATTTTTATCTATTAGACCTCTCCGGAAAGGAGCGAGCCGGGAGTAGGGATAAATAATTGATGTTTGATATATGATAATTGATTTGATTTTTTATTATTGCAGATGTCTATTTTTTGATTTGTTACAAATAATTTAGGATTGCTTTGCTATTTATAGTGTTTTCAAATGAGATGTAAATCTAAATTTAGGAGGTTTTTGATAATAGAAAAAGCTTGATAATTTAGTAGCCTAAATCCTGGTTTTACCACTATTTAATGCTATTTAACTAACTTTTTTTTCATAGCCCACTGCCAATTATTCATTTCCTTTTTAATACAACTTGGTTTTCACATTCCATTCAGAAAAGCTATATATTAGACCTCTCCGGAAAAGAAGAAGCAGGGAGCAGGGAGCAGGGAGCAGGGAGAAATAATTGATTTGATTTTTTATTATTGGAGATGTCTATTGATGATTTATTGAGAATCATCAATATTGATAATTTTTAACTTTCACTAATATCTGTCTTGGCTCTAATACGCCTAATTGGTAGATTTGCTACTAAAGCTGTGGCTCTTTGATTATTTTCTAACAAAAATTCTGAATCGTCAGAATCTATTTCTACATAGCGAGAGACTACTTCCAGAATTTCTTTTCGCATTGCTTCAATCATTTCTGGATTGAGATCGGCACGATCATGAGCTATTACCAGTTTAAGACGACGTTTAACCTCATCACGACTGTTAGGAGTATTCCGAGAAAAAAATTTTTCTATGATTTCATTAATCATCAGCTTATTATTAACTCCATAGTTAAATTATGATTATTTAAGTTGAGCCAAGATTTTTTAGATTATCCACATTATTATTAATTTTCAACATTAAATAATTTTATATGATAAGATTTTACGCAAACGAGTAAAAAAGTTTTCTGGTTGAGGATTTAAGTCTACAAATTCGACTTTTTCACCATCTAAACGACGGGCAATATTAGCAAATTCAGTTCCTGCCAGGGAAGGGTTTTCTGATAATACTAAAGGTTCCCCTCGGTTTGTAGATACAATTACTTTTTCATCATCTGGTATAATTCCCATTAGTGGAATAGCAAGTATTTCCTCTACATCCTGTACTGACATCATTTCATCTGCTTGGACCATATGGGGTCTAATCCGGTTAATGATTAGATGAATACGCTTGACGTTATGAGCTTCTAGTAGGCCAATTACTCTATCAGCGTCGCGGACAGCAGATATTTCTGGAGTTGTTACAATTATACCCTCTTGGGCAGGGGCGATCGCGTTTTGGAAACCCTGTTCAATTCCTGCAGGAGAATCTATCAAAATATAGTCATACTTTGGCTTTAGTATATTGACCAACTCTTGCATTTGTTGGGGACTAACTACTTCTTTCATCCGGTTTTGAGCCGCGGGCAAAAGTGCTAAACGAGGTTGTCGTTTATCTCTAACTATTGCTTGTTCTAGACGACATTCTCCTGCAATAACTTCTACTGCTGTATATACAATTCTATTTTCCAAGCCTAACAGCAAGTCCAAATTTCTGAGTCCAAAATCAGCATCAATCACAACTACTCGGCGACCTTTTTGAGCCAATGCCATACCCAGGTTAGCTGTACAGGTAGTTTTTCCTACTCCACCTTTACCAGAAGTAATTACAATAATTCTGCTCATAAGCTATTAAAAATAAGAAATTGTCAATATTAAAAGTACATATATATTAGATTCTAGGTGCAAGTCATTGCTTTTAACACGATTGTCTTGCTTTCTATTGGCCCTATGGCATAGGGACTGTCAAAAGTCTCCTGGTTAAAGTCAACTCTAGAAGTATCAGCTTACTTTTATTACATTATTTACATATTTTTGTCAAGTGCCGTATATTACTGGTATTTAGTCTGAAAATCTTACTACTTCATATATGATTAAAAATCAGATATTTTTGAGTTTTAAAAGCTATATATAGCACTTCCCATACTTGTGAGGTAGAAAGTTTTTTAAGTTTAGGAGTTAGGTTGTAACAAACACTTATTAACTGGTTTCATAAACATAACTCCTAATCATAACGGGATTAAATTGAGCGTCTAATTTTTCTTAGTTAAAACTTGTAGTTATGTTCGCCTACCCACAAACTCAAAGGCACAGCTTTACCTTGATTGTTAATTTTTACTTCTACCACAAAAGGTATTTCACCATCTGAGTTAAGAGTACCTTGTATTTGTCGAATATTATGATTAATTTCTTCCCTTCTATCTTCTGGCATATAATAAGTTTCTAAACCATATTTTATTCCCCACACATCAAATTCACCTTTAATAGCTATCTGATTATCTGGCAAATTTTCAGGATATTTTGCACTCACGCCTACAGGTTTCCCAACTTTTGATATATCTAAATTTTCTCTAGTTTCTGGTACAGCTAAAATGACATAAATATCATTATTATTTTCACCACCAAAACTTGCATTAGTCTCCAACTCAAATTGATTCCAACCGGGAAGTTTATTCAAATTATCTTTGCGGGAAATATCATAACTTAAAACTTGATAATAGCCGCGCAAAAAATCATAAGGGTCTACAGGTGCAGTTTGCAAAACTACTCTTGTACCTGTCAGAACAGTATAAATAGCTTGAGCAGGAACTGATAAAATCAATCCTAACTGCAAAGTTAGGGGTAAAATAAATCGCCAAATTGATATTTGCTTTGTCAGAGATTTAGTTTGATTAATAGGTAAATTTAATTCTGAAGAATTATGATTTTGTTTGGTTGATAAATTACCTTGACTAAAAGGGTTAGAGAATTTCATTTTAATTATCCTGTTGTTTTAATTTAGATGGAGAATAAAAGAAGGTTATTTCATTTATCAGTTAGCCTCCTATCAGAGGAACTACGTTAACAGTTATCAGTTTTGAATCAGGGTCATTTCATTCTATATTTGGGCAATGAATTTACTGGCTTTACAGATAGCTAAAGATGCGTTGTCTAAAGCTGGCAATAAGGTATTCTCGTAAATATATAAAATGGAAAAGTTGAGAATGAAATAG